>WNFZ01001042.1_pt1 | contig 26736 bp, 34 predicted proteins | sample 5400081 | NCBI WGS metagenome assembly WNFZ01 (sample SAMN13153365, study PRJNA577476) | soil metagenome | isolation source: 80 cm soil or saprolite under grassland replicate 1 | place: USA:California | collected 2016-06-15 | reverse complement strand
GGATCCGATCATAATGAACAGCAGCGCAGGCGCGGACGGGGTGGCGGGGGATTGCCAGGCGCAGGTGAATTACACCATCCCGGCGCCGAGCGACAATTGTGCTGGCGCGACGACGGTCTGCGTGCCGCCCTCCGGGGCGATATTCCCGGTAGGCAATACGACGGTGACCTGCACGGCGACCGACGCCAGCGACAATCATGACACGTGCAACTTCACGGTGACGGTGGTGGATAACGAAGCGCCGACGGCGAACTGTCCGGCTCCGATTACCGTGAACAGCAGTGCGGGCGCGGACGGGGTGGCGGGGGATTGCCAGGCGCAGGTGAATTACACCATCCCGGCGCCGAGCGACAATTGTCCTGGCGCGACGACGGTGTGCGTGCCGGCCTCCGGGTCGATGTTCCACGTCGGCAGTACGACGGTGACCTGCACGGCGACCGACGCCAGCGACAATCATGACACGTGCAACTTCACGGTGACGGTGGTGGACACCGAAGCGCCGACGGCGAACTGTCCGGCTCCAATTACCGTGAACAGCAGCGCGGGAGCCGACGGAGTGGCGGGGGATTGCCAGGCGCAGGTGAATTACACCATCCCGGCGCCGAGCGACAATTGTCCGGGCGCGACGACGGTGTGCGTGCCGCCCTCCGGCGCGATGTTCCCGGTAGGCAGTACGACGGTGACCTGTACGGCGACCGACGCCAGCGACAATCATGACACGTGCAACTTCACGGTGAGGGTGGTGGACAACGAAGCGCCGACGGCCAACTGTCCGGATCCGATCATAATGAACAGCAGCGCAGGCGCGGACGGGGTGGCGGGGGATTGCCAGGCGCAGGTGAATTACACCATCCCGGCGCCGAGCGACAATTGTGCTGGCGCGACGACGGTGTGCGTGCCGCCCTCCGGGGCGATATTCCCGGTAGGCAATACGACGGTGAACTGCATGGCGACCGACGCCAGCGGCAACCACGGCACGTGCAGTTTCACGGTGACGGTAGCGGACAACGAGGCACCACAGATGGCTTGTCAGGACATCGTGACCAACACGGCTCCCGGCGTGTGCAGCCAGGTGGTCAATTACAGTGTGGCGCCGACCGACAACTGCCCGGGGGTCATGGTCAGTTGCACGCCGCCCAGCGGCTCGACCTTTGCCAAAGGCACGACCAGCGTGACCTGCACGGCGACCGACGCCAGCCTGAACACGGCGACTTGTAATTTCACGGTGACGGTCGAGGATCCGGCCTTCAATTGCCTGTCGTGCGTCAGCCTCACCAAACGGGCCAATCACTCTGTGGTGCCGATCGGCGGCGCCGTCACCTACAGCTACTCGGTCAGCAACTGTGCCGGTCAGACTCTGACCAACGTGACGGTCGTGGACGACAACGGGACCCCAGGTTTTGTCGGGGATGACGTCCTGGTGGGCACGATCCCCAGCATGCCACCGGGCGCGAACGTCGACTTGACCCACACCACGCTGCTGCCGATCAAGGTGTGCAACAGCTCGAACGGCCAGCAGTCCGGGCTGTTGATTCCGCAAATTCTCCCCAACGGCAACGTGCGGGCCATCTTCATCCAGTCCACCGCCGTCAACGACAACACCTATGGAACCAACGCCATTGGCTGGCCGGCTCCTCGCGGGCACACCTTCAAGGATTTGGTGCTGAGCGATGAGGCCGAGTTCCAATTCAAGAATGGCGCCGGCCAGATCGTCATGCAGTTCAAACTGGATTATATCAGCGCCAATTCTGCCTATCCTTCAGGCTACGGATCACGCGGAGTAACCGGCGGCGACGGGAGCGTCAGTATCGGCAACGCCGCCAACGTCGTCTTTGCCTCCAGTTCGCTCACCGAGAACCTCAATAAGCAACCGTTCCTGTCGAATCTCTCCAAATATACGAACAACTCACCCGCCTTGAGGGATCCGAACAGTCCGATGTGGGAATATCGGATGATTTACACCGTCGAGGTGAGGAATAACGCCTTCGGTGCCAGCGGCTTCGCCAGCGTGAGCATCTTCGATCAACACAATTCGCCGTCGAAAATAGCCTCGTTCATCCCCGTCAGTTGCGACTCATGCGTGACGAACATCGCCGTCGCTACCGGCCATTACGGCACCACGGTGGTGACCGCGACCAGCGAATTCACGGTGTCGGAGGGCTCGCCGAGTCTCACGATCCAGTCGCTCGCCAACCACAACGTGCTGCTTTGTTGGCCTGTGACCTGCGCCAACTTCCTCCTGGAGGAAACGGCGGTGCTTAACCCGCCCGCCTCCTGGTCGCCCGTCGGCGCCCCGGTGTCGGTGGTCGGCGGCCGTTACTGTGTCACTTTGCCGAGTGGCAGCGCGCAGCGGTTCTATCGCCTCCGCGCCCCATGAAGCCCGGTTGATGCGGGGAAACGCTTCCCAACCCGGTTTGAGGCCGGTCGAGTCGCAGGCTTCGGCTGCGGAGCTGCGCCAGACAGGCCGGAAAGCTTCCGCTTGCAGTTTGCCCGGCAGCGGTTCAGCATCCGGAGAGTCGCGTCACAGACCGCGCGAAAGATTGTATTATGTGGACCTGCCCCAAATGCGGCGAACAACACGCTGACCACTTCAGTTCCTGCTGGAAGTGCGCCGGCATGGCTGCCCCGCCTCCCCAGGTTAGTGCGAGCGCGCCCAGCCCGCTGTTGTGTATCCGGTGCGACACCGCCCTGGACTTCGTCGGCACGAAACGCTTCCACGAAGGAGGCCGCTGGGGTGTGCTCGGGGATCTGGGCGAGTTGTTCGTCCGTCGGGAGCGTTTCGATGTCTACGTGTGTCCGCGCTGCGGTCGGGTCGAGTTTTTCGTGGATGGCATCGGCGAGGAACACCGGGCGGAGCGACCGGCTGCGCCGGCCTTGACCGCGGAAATGACCGTGGAAAGGGTGTTTCAGGAGGCCTGCCAGCTTGAGGCACAGGGGGAGGTGGTATCGGCCGTCGCCCGCTTTGAGCAGGTCATTTCCGGCTATCCGGGCACCGCCTTTGCGCGCGACGCCGAACAGCGCGTGCGCGGGATCCGGGACAAGCTGAACTTTTGACCGGGCCAAGCCATCGGGTGTGGCCGAGCGACACACGGCGTCGCTCCGAGAAGGCCAGGCTCGATTCCGTGGCAGCGGGGCCCAGTCTTCCCCGCAAAGTCGCTGTAACCCTCCCGCCTGCCCGCCTGTCAGCACTGGCGGCTGCGATGGGTGCCACTGCCGTTAGGTTGAATTCCAGGGGTTGTCCACCTCCGTGTCCGGCCGCGCGCCAATTGGCTTGGCTTTGACCGATTTACCAACTACACAAACCGACATGGCCGCGAAGAAACGTTCTGGTGCCTGGAATTGGCTGCTCGTGCTGCTCGTGCTCGGCGGCGGCCTCGCTGGCTGGTGGTGGTATGCCAGGCGACCCGCCAACAGCGCACCGGACTACAAAACCGCCACGGTGAGCAAGGGCGACATCACCCAGGTCGTCACCGCCAACGGGCAGCTCAGCGCGGTCAAGAACGTCAGCGTCGGAAGCCAGGTCTCCGGCATCATTACCGAGATCAAGGTGGACTTCAATTCTCGCGTCACCAACCATCAGGTCATCGCGCAAATCGACCCTTCGACTTACCAGCAAAACATCACACAATCCGAAGCGGAGTTGGCCGGGGCAAAAGCCGGGCTGGAATTGGCAGAGTTGAACATGCGTCGCGCCAGGGCGCTCCGGACGAACGACCTGATTCCTGCTGCCGAGTACGACAAGACGCTCGTGGAACTGCACCAGGCTGAGGCCACGGTCAGGCTGCGCGAAGCGGCGCTCCGCAAATCCCAGGTGGACCTGGAGCGGACGACGATCTACTCGCCCATCGATGGCGTGGTGGTCTCCCGCGTGGTGGATGAAGGCCAGACCGTCGCCGCCAGCTTCAACGCGCCGGTCCTGTTCAGCATCGCCAATGATCTGCGCAATATGCGCATTGAAGCGATGGTGTCCGAAGCCGACGTCGGCGGCGTGCAGGAGGGGCAGCGGGTCAACTTCGGCGTGGATGCCTTTCCCGGCCGTCAATTCCGCGGCGACGTCACGCAGGTCCGCTTCGCGCCGGTCACCAACCAGAACGTGGTCAACTACACCACGGTGGTCGAAGTGGACAACGCCGACCTTAGGCTGCGCCCCGGCATGACCGCCAACGCCTCCATCGTCACCGCGGAACGGCGCGACGTATTGCGCCTCCCCAACGCCGCGCTGCGCTTTCGCCCGCCGGAAGGCGCCGTCGTGCTGGGCGAGACCAACGCCACGACCCGCGGCCAGAGCCCTCAAGCGGGTAATGTCGCCGTCGCCAGAGAACGCGACGGGTCCCGCTTCCCGGCGTCCGGCGAAGGCGGGCCGCCGTCCAGCCGGGAAGAGATGCGCAAGCGCTTCGAGAGCATGACGCCGGAACAGCGCGAGCAGATGCGCAGCCGCTGGCGCGCCCGCTCGGGCGACGGTTCCGCCGGCGAAGGTGGGCCCGGTGGATCCGGCGGGTTCAGTGGATCGGGTCGTTCCGGCAGCGACAGCGCGCGTTCCGAACCGGAAGCCCCGACGACGCGCAAGGTCTACTTGCTGGTAAAGGAGACTGTTTCCGCCGTCCAGAAGACCGCGCTCAAAGCGGTCACGATCAAGACCGGCATCTCGGACGGGAGCTACGTGGAAGTGGTCGAAGGCCTGAAGGAAGGCGACGTCGTCGTGAGCGGACTGAATTTGCCCGTGAACGCGACCGTGGCCACGCGACCCCCAACCAGCCCGTTTGGCGGTCCGTTTGGCGGAGGAATGCGACCGCGCTGACCCGGCTACGTATGAGTCAAAGCGCGCAAAACGATGGCTCGGCGGTGAGGCAATCCGTGGTGAAACTGGAGAACTTCACCAAGACCTACTACACCGGAGAGGTCGAAGTCCCCGCCGTGCGCGGGGTGTCGTTGGAGATTCAATCGGGCGAGTTCGTCGCCATCATGGGCGCCAGCGGTTCCGGCAAATCCACCATGATGAACAGCATCGGATGTCTCGACCGGCCGACGGCTGGCCGTTACTTGCTCGATGGCGTGGATGTGGGCAAACTGAACCGCGATCAACTCGCCGATTTGCGCAATGAGAAAATCGGTTTCGTTTTTCAAGGATTCAACCTGCTCTCGCGCACGTCGGCGATTGAGAACGTCGAATTGCCGTTGCTTTACCATCGGTCGGGCGTGCGCGGGAAGGAACAGCGGGAAGTGGCGCTCAAGGCGCTGGAATTGGTGGGCCTGGGAGACCGGGTGGATCATCATCCCAACCAGCTTTCCGGGGGCCAGCAGCAGCGCGTGGCCATCGCCCGCGCCCTGGTCAACCAGCCGAAACTGCTCCTGGCCGATGAGCCGACGGGAAACCTCGACACCCACACCAGCATCGAAATCATGGGCATATTCCAGGACCTCAACCGCCGCGGCATGACCATCATCATGGTCACGCACGAATTGGACATCGCCCGGTATTGTCTGCGCACGGTGGTGATGCGCGACGGGCGAGTCGTCCGCGATGAGCCGGTGCGCGAGCGGCTCGACGCGGCGCGCGAGATGGAGAAGTTAAAGCAGGAACAACAGGCCGTGCAACTCACCACCTGACGTTGCCGGCCACCGTTGCCGCATGATCCTGTTGGCCACCTTCAAAATCGCGGCGCGCGCGCTCCGCCGGAACACGCTGCGCACCCTGCTGACCATGCTGGGGATCATCATCGGCGTCAGCGCGGTCATCGCGATGGTCAGCATCGGCCATGGAGCCAAAGCGCAGGTCGAAGCGCAGATCGCCGCCTTGGGACGAAACGTCGTCCTGGTGCTTTCCGGCAATGTTTCGCGGGGCGGCTTCAGCATGGGATTCGGCAGTGCCGGCACGTTGACCAAGGAGGATTATGCCGCGTTACGCCGCGAGATTTCCGGCATTACCGGCGTCAGCCCGGAGGTTCGCAGTTTCGCGCAATTGGCCGCCGGCAACCAGAACATCAATTCGCAGGTGCTCGGCGTCGGGGAGGATTACGTGGAGATTCGCTCCTGGCCGGTGGCGGTGGGCGCCAACTTTTCCGAAGCTGACGTGCGCAACGCCAACAAAGTCGCGCTGCTGGGCAAGACGACCGCCAGCACGCTTTTCGGCGACCTGGATCCGGTGGGGCAAATCATCCGGATCAAGAACGCGCCGTTCATCGTGGTCGGCCAACTCTCGGCCAAGGGGATGTCGATGAATGGCAGCGACCAGGACGACGTGGTGCTCGTGCCCTACACCAGTGCGATGGTGCGGCTGAGCGGCGGCACGACCTTTCGCTCGTTCAACGTCCAGGCGGCCAGCGCCGCCCTCCTGCCCGTCGTGCAAGACCAAATCAGCGAACTGCTCCGCCAGCGCCACCGCATCGGGGAGGGGCGGGACGACGATTTCCTCGTCCGCACGCAACAGGAGATTTCCGAGGCGATGACAGCCACCTCGCGCATCATGACGGTGCTCCTGGGTGCCATTGCCGGGGTGTCGCTGTTCGTCGGCGGCATCGGGATCATGAACATCATGCTGGTGAGCGTGACGGAGCGGACCCGTGAAATCGGCGTGCGCCTGGCGGTGGGGGCGCGCGGGCGCGACATCCTGCTGCAATTCCTGATCGAAGCGGTCACCCTCAGCCTCCTCGGTGGGTTGATTGGAATTTTGCTCGGTGTCGGCGGCGCTCGGATTATCTCGGCAAACCTGGGCTGGACGACGCTCGTTTCGGCGGACTCGATCCTGCTTGCCTTTGCCTTCAGCGCGGTCATCGGGGTGTTTTTCGGCTTTTACCCGGCGCGCAAGGCGGCCCAACTCGACCCGATCGATGCCTTGCGGTATGAATGAGGGGGAAATTTTTTTCGTAAAAAACTTGTTGCGAAGGGCATTGTCTTTGCTAACCTCTGCGCTCCGTTTCCCCAACGGGCGACGGACAGCATAATTTTCGGCGGGACCGATAACTGATTTCCCGACTGGGAGCAGGATTGATGGCCACGCCACTCCAAGCTGTGACTTGGGAACGCCTTTGACTTTATGCCAGTTAAGACATTTAGACCGCTCACGCCATCGACGCGATACATCGCCATCGCCTCGTATGACGAGATCACGAAGTCCAGGCCGGAGAAACGGCTGGTGGTCATCCGCAAGAAAACCGGCGGACGCAACCACTACGGACGGATCACGTCTCGCGGCATCGGCGGAGGCCATAAGCAGAAGCTGCGCCTGGTCGATTTCAAGCGGAACAAGCATGGCATCGAAGCCACCGTGTCGGCCATCGAATACGATCCGGGACGCTCGGCGCGCCTGGCCCTGCTCCACTACACCGACGGCGAGAAACGTTATATCATCGCCCCGGTCGGTTTGCAGGTCGGCGCCAAGCTGCTCAGCGGCGAAACGGCGCCTCCGGAGGTCGGCAATGCCCTCCCGCTCAAGTCGGTCCCGGTCGGCTTGCCGATCCACAACCTCGAGATCATGCCCGGGCACGGTGCCCAGATGGTCCGCAGCGCCGGCTCTTCCGCCACGCTCATGTCGCGCGACCAGGGTTACGCCCAGATCCGGCTGCCTTCCGGCGAAATCCGCCAGATTAACGAGAGCTGCTACGCCACCATCGGCCAGGTCGGCAACATCGAGCATGAAAAAGTCATCCTCGGCAAGGCCGGCCGTTCGCGCCATCGCGGCATTCGCCCGATCAACCGCGGCGTCTCGCGCAACCCGGTCGACCACCCCAACGGCGGCGGCGCCGGCAAGTCCAAGTCCGGTGGCGGCTGGCAGCAGCTCATGTCTCCCTGGGGCAAGATCGCCAAGGGCGGCCGAACCCGGCATCGCAAGAAACACTCCAACCGCTTTATCCTCGTGCGCCGGAATGGGCGCCCGATGAAACTCCGCTGAGCTCTGAATGAACTATGGGACGCTCGATTAAAAAAGGACCGTTTATTGACTTCCACCTGCTGGACAAGATCCAGAAGGCCAAGGACAGCAAGTCCAAGACCCCGATCAAGACCTGGTCCCGCCGCTCGATGATCACGCCCGATTTCGTCGGCCTCACCTTCAACGTGCACAACGGAAAGATCTTCAACCCGGTCTTCGTCACGGAAAACATGGTCGGCCATCGTCTCGGGGAGTTTTCCCCCACCCGGACATTCAAGAAACACGGAGCTCACACGGCCAAAGCGGAAGCCAAATAATCGCCATGCGCGTTCAAGCCATTTACAAAAACTTCCGGATGTCGCCGCAGAAGATGCGGGAGATGGTCCGCCAAATCCAAGGGCTGCCCGCGCTCCAGGCCCAGGCGGTCCTGGCGGTGGTGCCGCGCAAGTCCGCCCGGGTCGTCGCCAAGACCCTCCAGTCGGCCATCGCCAACGCGGAGAACAACAACAATCTCAAGGCGCAAAACCTGCGCGTGGTCGAAGCGGTGGCGGGGGCCGCGCCGACCTACAAGCGGCTGACTCCGAAGGCGCGCGGATCCTCCGGCCCCATCCTCAAGCGCGGTTGCCACGTGAGGATTGTCCTGGAAGACGTGCCGGAGAACTAACCAGCTATGGGCCAAAAAACCAATCCAGTGGGCTTGCGCGTCGGCGTCAACAAGGACTGGCGTTCCAAGTGGTATTCGGACAAGAAGGACTTCGGCAAACTGCTGGCCGAGGATCGCAGGATTCGCGACACGCTCAAGAAAAAGCTCGAGTCGGCCAGCGTGCCGAAGATCCTGATCGAGCGCGCGGCCACCCGTTGCCGGATCACCATCCTCACCGCCCGCCCGGGCGTGGTCATCGGCCGCAAGGGCGCCGAGATCGACAAGCTCAAGGAGGAACTGAGCAAGATGACGGGCAAGGAGATTTACGTCGACATCATGGAAATCAAGCAGCCGGAGACCGATGCCCAGCTGGTGGCGGAGAACGTCGCGCTGCAACTGGAACGGCGCGTTTCCTTCCGTCGCGCCATGAAGAAGGCCCTCCAGACGGCGATGGACTTCGGCGCCGAAGGGATCAAAATTCGTTGCGCCGGCCGCCTCGGGGGCGCAGAACTGGCCCGGGTCGAGATCTATCACGAAGGCCGGGTGCCGCTGCACACCTTGCGGGCGAACATCGATTATGGATTTGCCGAGGCCTTCACCGTTTACGGCAAACTCGGCATCAAATGCTGGATTTGCAAAGGTGAAAACAAACCCGAGAAACCCAAGGCCGCCGAGACGGTGACCATCGAGACCTGACCCGGGTGGCTGCTGATTAGACGAGGAATTTGCTATGCCGTTGATGCCCGCAAGAGTGAAGTACCGCAAGATGCACCGCGGTAACCGCGCCGGCGTGGCCTCGCGCGGCAATGCCGTCGCCTTCGGCGAATACGGCTTGATGTCGCTGGAGCGCTGCTGGCTCGACACCAAGCAAATCGAGGCGGCCCGCGTGGCCATCAACCGCAACATGAAACGCCGCGGCAAAGTGTGGATTCGCATTTTCCCGCAAAAATCCTTCACGAAAAAACCGCTCGAAACCCGCATGGGCAAAGGCAAAGGCCCGCTCGAATCGTGGGTCGCGGTCATCCGCCCGGCCAACGTGTTGTTCGAGGTCGATGGGGTGCCGGAGGCCCTGGCGCGCGAGTCCTTGCGCCTGGCGGCGACCAAGCTGCCCATCCGGACCAGATTCATTTCCCGTCACCACCTGGCTTAAGTGTTGGAGAGAATTATGAAGATGTCGGAATTGAAAGACCTGACGCCGACCGAACTGTCGGCCAAGAGCCGGGATCTGCGGCACGAGATTTTCAACCTGCGGCTGCAACAGGCCAGCAGCCAGTTGGAGAAGCCGGCCCGCCTGCGCACCTTGCGCCGGGATATCGCGCGCATCGAGACACGCCTCAACCAGCTCCGCCAGCAACCGGCCTGATGGATCCTATGCCTGACCCCAACCCATCCACCGCCACCGCCACCGCCTCCGGCGCCGCGGCCCGCGGCCATCGCAAGGAACGCGTCGGTGAAGTCATCTCCAACAAGATGACCAAGACCATCGTGGTGCGCGTCCAGCGCCGCTTTCCCCACCCGGAGTTCAAAAAGGTCGTCACCCAGTATAACAAGTTTTACGCGCACGACGAAAAGAACGAAGCCAAGGTGGGCGACCGTGTGCGCATCCAGGAATGTCGTCCGCTCTCCAAGACCAAGCGCTGGCGCTTGCTCGAGGTGGTTGAGCGCAACCCCGAAGTGGCCCCGGTCAACGTTTAACCTTTCCGTCTATGCTGCAGATTCGCTCCATTCTGGACGTGGCCGACAATACCGGCGCCAAACGTGCCGCGGCCATCGGCGTCATCGGGCGCAACCAGCGCTACGCCGCGGTGGGCGATATCATCAAAGCCCACATCAAGGAGGCCGCCCCCGACGGCACGGTCAAGAAGGGCGAAGTGGTCGATGCCGTCATCGTCCGCACCCGCCATCCCATCCGCCGCAGTGACGGCTCCTACCTGCGCTTTGACGCCAACGCCATCGTCATCATCGACAAGGAAAACAACCCCCGGGGCACCCGCATTTTCGGGCCGGTCGCGCGCGAGTTGCGGGACAAGAAATTCATGAAGATCATTTCGCTGGCCCCCGAAGTCATCTGAACGGTTATGCAGAAATTTCACGTGAAAAAAGGGGACGAAGTGGTGGTCATTGCCGGCACGGAACGGGGCAAGCGCGGCAAGATCATCGAAGTGCAGCGGGCCAAGCAGCGGGCCATCGTCGAAGGCGTCAAGATGATCAAGCGCCACACCCGCAAAAACCAGCAGCATCCCCAGGGCGCCATCGTCGAGCGCGAAGGCACCGTGCACCTCTCCAACCTGATGCTGGCCGAGAAATTTGACGCCCGCGCCACCAGGCGCGGCGCCGCCCAACCGGCCAACCCTTGATCGGCCACCATGAAAGCCAGACTCTACGAAAAATATGTCAACGAAGTGCGGCCTGCTTTGAAGGAAAAGCGGCAGTACAAAAACGTCCATGAAATCCCCCGGATGGAGAAGATCGTGGTGAACATGGGCGTGAGCGCGTCGCTGGAAAAGAGCGCGATCGACGATGCCGCAAAAGATTTGGCCCTGATCACCGGCCGCAAGGCGGCCATCAGCAAGTCGCGCAAGAGCATCGCCAACTTCAAGCTGCGCGAGGGCATGCCCATCGGCTGCCGCGTGACCCTGCGCCGCGACGTCATGTACGAGTTCTTCGATCGCCTGGTGGCGACGACCCTGCCCCGGATCCGCGATTTTCGCGGGGTCTCGCCCCGGCATTTCGACGGGCGCGGCAACTACACCATGGGCATCGCCGACCAGACCGTCTTCCCGGAGATCGAACTGGACAAGATCAAACGCCAACAGGGCATGGATATCACCATCGTCACTTCCGCCCGGAGTGACGGCGAGGCGCTCGATCTCTTGAAGTTGATGGGCATGCCGTTTTCAGAAACTGGAAAGTAAGAGCAGGAAAATTTATGGCCAAAGTCGCCTGGACGGAACGAAACAAGAGAAAGCTCGAGACGGTGAAAAAATACGCCGCGCTCCGCGCGGAACTGAAAAGGAAAAAGGACTACGCCGGGCTGTCCAAGCTGCCGAAAAACGCCAGCCCGACCCGCGTGGTCAACCGCTGCTCGATGACCGGGCGCCGGCACGGTTATCTCAGGAAATTCGGCTGTTCGCGCCTGACCTTCCGGGAAGGGGCGCTCAACGGGCTGATCCCGGGGGTGACCAAGGCCAGTTGGTAGGAGACGCCGCCACGACGATGAAGCTTAACGCCCAACACCCGATATGACGGACCCGATTTCTGATATGCTGACGCGGATTCGCAACGCCCACCGCGCGCTCCTGCCCGGCGTCGATTTGCCCCACTCCAAGCTCAAGGAGAGCATCGCCGGCATCCTGAAAAAGGAAGGCTACATCGCTGAATTCGCAGTGGAAGGCCAGGTCGCGAAGAAACTCAAACTCAAGCTGAAATACGAAGGCAAGAAGGGCGTGATCGAGGGCCTGCTGCGCGTCAGCAGCCCGGGATTGCGCCGCTACGTGGCCGCCACCGAAATCCCGCGCGTGCGCGGCGGCTTGGGCACCGCCATCGTCTCCACCTCGCAAGGCGTGATGAGCGGCAATCAAGCCCGCAAGAGCAATTTGGGCGGCGAACTCCTTTGCTACGTCTGGTGACCCGAGGCCTCGACCGAACGATGCAACGATGCAACGATTCAACGATTTAACGATTTAACGATTCAACCATTTAACAACGACTCTATGTCACGCATTGGAAAACAGCCGATCGCCATCCCCGCCAAGGTCAAGGTGGAGGTCAAGGGCCAGAAGGTCCACGTCGAAGGACCCCGAGGCAGGCTGGATTGGGAATTGCCCCGCCGAACCGCGGCCAAGATAGACGGCACCAACGTGGTCGTGACGCGCCAGGGTGAAGACGCCCAGGCCAGGGCGTTGCACGGCTTGAGCCGGGCGCTCCTGCACAACATGGTCAAAGGCGTGAGCGACGGGTTCATGAAGAAACTCGAGATCAGCGGGGTCGGCTTCAAAGCGGCCGTCACCGGCAAATCGGTCTCGCTCAGCCTCGGCTATTCCCACCCCATCGTCTACGACATTCCCGACCAGATTAAAGTCACCGTCGAGGAAAACACCAAGATCACCATCGAAGGCCCCGACAAACAGCTGGTGGGCAAGGTGGCGTCGGAGCTGCGCAGCTTCTACCCGCCGGAACCTTACAAGGGCAAGGGCGTCAAATACTCCGACGAAAAGATCCAGCGCAAGGAAGGCAAGACCGTCCAGTAACCGAATTTCGGCTACGGCCAAATCCGTGGCCCCGCGAACATGCAGCACTCGAAAAAGAAGAAACTCCGGCAATTGCGCAAATGGCGCATCCGCAAGAAAGTGGCCGGCACGACGGAACGTCCGCGAATGTCCGTCAGCTTCAGCAACGAACACATCTACGTCCAGTTCATCGACGACTCGAAGGGATGCACCCTGGCCTCCGCTTCCACGCGCCAGAAGTCTCTTCCCGACGCCGACACGCTGGGTGCGAATGTCGTCAGCGCAAAAAAAATCGGCAAGCTGGCGGCCGAGGCCGCCAAAAGCAAAGGGATCACGCAGATCGTATTCGACCGAAACGGCGCCCGCTATCATGGCAAGGTCAAGGCCTTGGCGGACGCGGCCCGCGAGGCGGGATTGCAATTCTAATCCAAACAGGAGAACCAACTGTGGCTGAAATTACCAAAGAAACTAGACCCAACCCGGTCGAGCCCGCCCCCGTTGGGCTCGCTTCCGCGAGCGCCGGTGGCGGTCCAGGCGGCGGCGGCGGCGGCGGCGGCGGCGGTGGTGGTGGCGGCCGGTTCGGCGGCGGCCGCTTTGGCGGTCGCGGTCCGCGTCGCGGGCGCCCTTCCGATGGTGATTCGGGAGCGGGGCAGGGGGGTGATGCCCTCTCGGAGAAAGTCGTGTTCATCAATCGCTCCGCCAAAGTGGTCAAGGGCGGACGCCGGTTCAGCTTTAGCGCCCTGGTCGTCGTGGGCGATAAACGGGGCCGGGTCGGCGTCGGGTTGGGCAAGGGCGGGGAAGTGGCCGACGCCATCCGCAAGGGTGGCGAAATCGCCAAGAACCGCATGGTGCCGATTTCCCTGAAGGACCATACGATTCCGCACGAAGTGATCTCGCGTTACTGCGGGGCGCATGTGTTATTGCGCCCGGCGTCTCCTGGAACCGGAGTGATCGCCGGCAAGACCGTGCGCGCGGTGCTGGAATCCGTCGGGATCAAGGACGTTTTGAGCAAGTCGCTTGGCTCGAAGAACGCGGCGAACGTGGTCAAAGCCACCTTGACGGCTCTCCAGCAACTGCGCCGGCGCGAGGACATTTACTTGAGCCGCGGGCTTCCGTTGCGGAAAGATCCGCCGCCCCCGCCCCCGCCTCCGCCCCCGTCGCTCCCGGAAGCGCCCGCGGTCACCGTCTGATTTGCTTATGCGATTACACGACCTCAAACCTCGTCCCGGCGCCAAACACCGTCGCAAACGACTCGGTCAGGGCGAATCCAGCGGTCATGGCAAGACGAGCGGCCGCGGCGGCAAAGGTCAGACCGCTCGGTCCGGCAGTTCCATTCGCATCGGGTTCGAAGGCGGCCAGATGCCGCTGATCCGGCGCATTCCCAAGCGCGGCTTCAACAACGCGCGTCACACCACCCGTTACACGGCGGTGAACCTGGACTCGCTCAACCGGTTCGAGGACGGCGCGAAGGTCGATGTCGAAATGCTGCGCCGCGCCGGCCTGGCCAATGGGCCGGTCAAATTGATCAAAATCCTGGGCGACGGGGAGTTGACCCGGAAACTCACGGTCAGCGCCCATGCGTTCAGTGTTTCGGCGAAATCGAAGATCGAAGCCAAGGGTGGCGCGTGTGAAGTGATCGCGGCCAGGAAATCGCCACCGGCTGGACCATAGCCTCCGCTTCCTCCACCCGCCATGCTTGCCAACATTGCCAATACCTTCGCCAACTGCTTCAAGATTCCCGAGCTCAAGTCGCGGATTCTGTTCACGCTGATCGTGCTGGGGATCTGCCGCGTGGCGGCCATGATCCCGATCCCCGGCCTGGATGGCGCGGCGCTGGCGGATTTCTTCGAGAAAAATGCCACCAAGGAAGGCGGCGGCTTGATCGGCATGTACAGCATGTTCACCGGCGGCGCGTTGGAGCGCTGCGCGGTCGGCGCGCTGGGCATCATGCCTTACATCAGCGCCACGATTATTCTGCAACTGCTCACCGCGGTGGTGCCGCAACTGTCCAAGCTGGCCCGTGAAGAAGGTGGCCGGGCAAAAATTATTCAATACGGCCGCTATCTGACCGTCCTGCTTTGCCTGGGGCAGGGCTTGTTCATGGCCATCGGTTGGGAGCATGCGGGCAACATCTTTCCCGGTTTCCAGGGAGACCTGCTCACCGCCGGCATGCGAGGCGCCCTTTGGTGGTATCGTTTCCAGACCCTGATCATCGTCACCACCGGCACGCTTCTCCTGATGTGGCTGGGCGAACAAATCACGGAACGCGGCATCGGCAACGGCATCTCCCTCGTCATCAGCATCGGCATCCTGGCCCGGCTGCCCCAGGCCGTCCAGGCCCTGTTCGATATGTTCCGCAGCGTCGGCGGCGTGGACGCCAAGTTCAATTTCTTCCACGCCATCGTGATGATTTGCCTGCTGCTCGGCGTGATCGCCGGCGTCATCGCGGTGACGCAGGCCCAGCGCAAAGTGGCCGTGCAATACGCCCAGCGCGCGGTGGGCCGCAAGATCGTCTCGGGCGGCACCTCGTTCATGCCTTTGCGCGTGAACTACGCGGGGGTCATGCCGATTATCTTCGCCCAGGCCATCCTCATGTTCCCCCAGAAAATCCTGAAGATCGCCGGCGATAGTTTCAGCATCCCGTTTCTCAGCCGGCTCTCGAGCATGCTGTTGGATGGGGCGTTCCTCTACATGGTGCTCTACTCGGCCATGATCCTTTTCTTCTCCTACTTCTGGGTGGCCACGCAGTTCAATGAAATCCAGATCGCCGATGATTTGAAGAAGTATGGCGGCTACATCCCGGGCGTGCGTCCCGGTCAGGCCACCAGTGAATACCTGCACAATGCCATGAGCCGGATCACCCTGGCAGGGGCCATCTTCCTCACCATCATCGCCACCATTCCGATTTTGCTCAACCGGGCCATCAATGTCCCGTTCCCGGTGGCCACGTTCTTTGGCGGAACCAGCATTCTCATCCTGGTCGGTGTCATGCTGGACACCATGCGCCAGATGGAGTCGCACCTGCTGATGCGGCATTACGACGGTTTCCTCAAGAAAGGCCGATTGCGCGGCCGCTTTTGAGGCGTGAAACCGCGATGGATCGGATCGTTCTCAAGACCGAGCAGGATTTGGCTTTAATGCGGCCGGCTTGTGCGCTGGCCCAGACTGTTCTGGACGAAGTGTGCGAGTTCATCGAGCCCGGCGTCACCACCAGGCAGATCGATCAGTTCGCGGCGGCACGCATCCGCGCCTATGGCGCGAAAAGCGCCTTCCTGGGTTACCGGAAGTTTCCGTGTCATTTGTGCATCTCGATCAACGAGCAGGTCGTGCACGGGTTGGCGACGGAGCGGCGCTTGAAGTTCGGCGACATCGTCAGCCTGGATGTGGGCGTGGTCTTTAACGGTTTTATCGGAGACACCGCGCGCACCGTGGCGGTGGGGGGTTGCAGCGTGGAAGCGCAGCGGTTGATGGACGTGACGGAGCAGTCGTTGGCCCTGGGCATCGCCCAGGCGCTGCCCGGTCAGCGCGTGGCCCACATCTCCCGGGCCATCCAGCGCTATGTCGAAGACAACGGGTACAGCGTGGTGCGCGAGTTTGTCGGCCACGGTGTCGGCCGTTCCATGCACGAAGGGCCGCAGGTGCCGAATTTCGACGACGGCAAGAAGTCGCCCCAATTGCAGGCGGGCATGACCATCGCCATCGAGCCGATGGTCAACGCGGGTTCGCCCGAGGTCAGGATATTAAATGATGGCTGGACAGTGGTTACCAAAGATGGTCAATTATCCGCTCATTTTGAGCACACGGTCCTGGTGACCGAGTCGAAGCCGGAGATCCTGACGTGCCGCGCGAAGGCGCCATTACCGTTGAAGGTACCGTAGTCGAGGTGCTCGGGAACGGAGTGTTCCGGGCGGAACTGGCGAATGGGCACCGCGTGGTTGCCCACTCGTCCCGGAAAAATCGCGAGAAACTCGCCGACCTGGGTCCGGGCGGTCGAGTCAGGCTGGAAATGACTCCTTTCGACATGTCGAAAGGGCGCATTTTGTTGTAGGGCAGGGTGGCCGCTGGTAACGTTTCGCCTTGTCGGCGGGAAGCCGCCGACCCGCGCGAGCGGAAGGATCCGCGGCCTGGCCGGCCACGAAGAAAGAATTTAAACATGAAAGTTCGCGCATCTGTGAAGAAGCTTTGCGAGAATTGCAAAATCGTCAGGCGCAAAGGCGTCATTCGTGTCATCTGCACGAATGCGCGGCACAAACAACGGCAAGGTTAAACCAGTATGGCACGCATCATCGGTGTTGAAATCCCGGGCGAGAAGCGCATCGACATCGCCCTTCGCTACATCTACGGCATCGGCCGATCCAACGCCTCGGTTATCCTCGACAAGGCCAAAATCGACCCGAGCCTCCGGGCCAAGGATCTGAACGAACAGCAGCTGTCCCAGATCGTCCACGCCATCCAGGAGGGCAAATATATCATCGAGGGCGACCTCCGGCGCGAACTCGGTCTGAACCTCAAACGGCTCCAGGCCATCAAATGCTACCGCGGCATCCGCCATTTGCGCGGTCTGCCCGTGCGTGGCCAGCGCACCAGCACCAACGCGCGCACCCGCAAAGGCCCCCGCAAAACCGTCGGCGTCCAGCGCAATCCCAACGCCAAGACCGGCATTCACTAAATTGATTTCATTGATTTCTTATGCCTGACGAAAACAAACCGAAAAAGTCGGAGCCCCGCAAGGAAGGCAAACCGGCCCCCGCAGGAGAGAAGGCTTCGGCCGCTGCCGAGAAGCCCTCGACCGGAGGCGAGAGTGCCGCCCCCGCCGGAGAGAAGGGCGCCGCCAAGCCCGCCGCTCCGGGCCAGCCCGGGAAGCCCGGCGAAGCCGCCGCCGATCCAGCCAAGGGCGGCGCGCCCGTCGCCGCGGCGGCCCCCACCGCCGCTGAGCTTCTGGGCGAAGATCCCAACGCCAAGAAGATCATCAAGGCCAAAGGTTCCAAGAACATCTCCACCGGCATTGCCAATATCCTGGCCACTTTTAACAACACCCAGGTTTGCATCACCGACATGCACGGCAACCTGCTCGGCTGGTCCAGCGCCGGTCGAGTCGGCTTCAAGGGCTCGCGCAAAAGCACCGCCTTCGCCGCCCAGCAGGTCGCGCAGGATGCCGCCCGCCAGGCCATGTCCCACGGCATGCGCGAAGTCGAAGTCCGCGTCAAAGGCCCCGGCTCCGGCCGCGAATCGGCCATCCGCGCTCTCCAGGCCATCGGGCTGGAGATCAGCATGATTAAGGATGTGACCCCCGTGCCGCATAACGGGTGTCGCCCGCGCAAAAAGCGCCGCGTGTAATCCCGCGACCCGGAACTGGTAAATCGTCATCGTCAACTTTTCCTATGGCTCGTTACACTGGTCCTCGCGTTCGCATCAGCCGCCGTTTCGGCGTGCCTATTTTCGGCCCGACAAAGTACCTGGAACGCCGCAACTATGGCCCCGGCGTGCATGGGCCCAAGTCCCGTCGCAAAACCACCGACTACGGTTTGGGTCTGCTGGAAAAGCAGAAGCTTCGTTACTATTACGGCCTGCTCGAACGCCAGTTCCGCGGGGTCTATGAGCGCGCGCTGAAACGCCGCGGCGTCACCGGCGAGCAGATGCTCCAGATTCTGGAGACCCGCCTGGACAACGTCGTGTATCACCTCGGCTTCGCCAACACCCGCGCCGCCGCCCGCCAGATGGTCGGGCACGGTCATGTCCGGGTCAACGGGCGCAAAGTCAGCATCCCCTCCTACGCGCTGCGGGTGAACGACGCGGTGGAAGTCCGGGACAACAGTCGCTCGCGCCAGATGGCCAGCAAGAACCTGGAATCGGCCACCAGCCGGGCCGTGCCCGATTGGCTCTCCTTGAGCCGCGATGCCTTCAAAGGCGTCGTCATGCGCATTCCCACGCGCGACGAGATTCAACCCATCGCCAACGAACAAGCTGTCGTCGAATTTTATTCCCGCTAAATCCAACCCGCTCTCTCGGGAGAGTCGGGGCAATTATACGGACCGGTCCCCACCGCGGGAATAAATAGGGGACAGGTCAGATTAAAATTGCGAACCAGAAAGTTATGCCAGTACGTCTAGGTCGGTTTGAAATGCCCAAGCGGTTGCAGAAAGAGGAATCTTCCGCAACCTCCACATACGCCCGGTTTGTCGCTGAACCGTTCGAAACCGGTTACGGCCATACCATCGGCAACTCGCTCCGCCGGGTGCTGCTTTCCTCGCTGGAAGGCGCGGCGATCACTTCCCTCAAAATCGACGGAGCCATGCACGAATTCACCACCATCGATGGCGTGGTCGAGGACGTCACCGAAATCGTCCTCAACCTCAAGAAAGTCCTCTTGAAGTGCCACGTGCGCGAGCCCCAGACCTTGCTCCTCTCCGCCAACAAGGAAGGACAGGTCCTCGCCGGCGACATTCAGCTCAACCAAAATACCGAGCTGGTCAATCCCAAGCAGCTCATCTGCACCCTCGACAAGAAAAAGAAATTCGAGATGGAACTCGAGGTCAAAGTCGGCCGCGGCTTTTGCCCGGGCGACGAAAACAAAAAAGTCGACCAGGCCATCGGCGTCATCGCCATTGACTCCTTGTTCTCCCCCGTGACGCGCGCCCGTTACTCCGTGGAGAGCGCCCGCGTCGGCCAGCGCACCGACTACGACCGGCTCATCGTCGAAATCTGGACCGACGGCCGGATGTCCCCCGACGACGCCCTGACCCAGGCTTCCGCCATCCTCCAGCATCACCTCGATGTCTTCGTCGGTTACGACAAGAACGCCGTCGAGTTCGAGGAAGCCGAGAGCCGCCAGGACGATGACAAGTCGAAGATGAAGAAGTTGCTCAACATGAGCGTGAATGAAATCGAGTTGAGCGTGCGCGCCGCCAACTGCCTGAACAACGCCAACATCACCACCGTCGGCCAGTTGGCCATGAAGTCCGAACAGGAAATGCTCAAATACCGCAACTTCGGCAAAAAATCGCTCAACGAGATCAAGGAAAAGCTCTCCGCCCTCGGCCTCAGCCTGGGCATGACCTTCGAGCCCGAGTTGCTGGAAGCTCCCAAGGAAGAAGTCAAAGTGACCCTGTGACGGGCGCCGGATGGGGATTGTTTTATGCGACACCTGAAACGCACCGCCAAGCTGGGCCGCCAGTTCGAGCATCGCAACGCGATGCTGGCCAACCTGGTTTGCAGCTTGATCAAGCACAAGCGCGTCACCACCACCCTGGCCAAGGCCAAGGCCGCCCGTTCCGTGGCCGATAAGATGGTTACCCTCGGAAAAAGCGGCACCCTGCACGACCGCCGCCTGGCGGCGTCGCGCTTGCGCCAGCACAGCCGCTCCCACTTCAAGGGATCGCCCAAGCATAAAGGGGCGCCCGTGCGCACCGCCTGGCGCGAGAAGGAAGACGTGGTGCACATCCTCTTCGATCAGATCGCCCCGACGTTTAAAGAGCGTCGGGGCGGCTATACCCGCATCATCCGCCTTAACCAGCGGCAGGGCGACGCCGCTCAACGCGCCATCCTCGAGTGGGTCGATCTGCCCGTCGAAGCCGCCCTCGAGCCGGTCAAAGAGGAGAAAAAAGCCGAAGCGGCCAAGTAGCGCATTTCATCCGCCACTCGCGTCCCACCCCTTTGGTCAACCTCTTTTGAAACCCCTAATCTACGCGAATCTTCGCTAACTAGACCAAGAGCATTTGGCGGTGAGTCCGATTGCGTGGGAACGTGCGCGACACCGCGTCCCTGATCTTTGTTCCATTAGCGTTTATTAGCGCTGATTAGCGGTTCAACCGGCGAGAGTGTCGATAGTGAGGACTGACTTCCAGTCTCGCTAGTCCAGCAATTCGACCGTGTCACCCTTCCGCAGCGTCCCCTCCACGAGGACCGCACCATAGACTCCGGCCATGCCTTCGTGGGCCTGGGCGACCTTCCGCAATAGGTCCGGGTTGGATTTGCCTGTCTCGGGATCCAGTGTGATCATCGCGCAGCGCGGATCGCGCTCCAGGATTGAGACGACCGCCTTTGATCCAATGCGCAGAGATCGGCCAACAAACTGATTTTCATGTCCGTGTTCCTTTCGCTGGCTGGGGTGCGTTGGTCGGGTTACTTGCCCACGACAATGTCACCGTAGGTGCTCTGGACAATCGCTTTTACTTCCGCCTGCTCGGCGGCAGGAACTTTGAACTGGTCGAGCGTCTGCTGGACATCATCCATGAAAGCGTCCCACTCTTTGGGCGTGATGTTGAGATGCTGATGAGAGTCGCGCATGGAGCGACCCGTGTATTTCTGCGGGCCACCGGCCGCCCAGCAAAGCATTTCGGTGACGTGATACTTGAAGCCGGCTGGCGGCACCTTGTGGTGGGCTTCATCCACGGCGGGGTTCGCATTGAGGCGGGCGTCGGCCATGACGCGGTCAATGAGGTGATCAACGACCGTGGCGATGCTGAAGGCGCCGCCGAGGCGTTCGTAGAGGGAGGGCTTGAGTGTTTCTGCTGACATGCCTGGTGCCTTTCTCTTTTTCTGTTTCCTGTTCTGGTTGCCGTCGAAATGTTCTCCCCGCCTAACGATGGAACTGAGCCACGCTGGGCCGATGACGAAGGACAAGCCGCGAGTTCACGGCAAACCCGGGACGCTCCCCGGCGTTGGCTCAGTGAGCTGGTTCGGCAATGCAACGTTCATCGACTCAAGAATCTCCGGCTTGGTCAACGACAATTAGTTTCCCCCTGGATAAGGGGTCACTCCTCACTTTTGACACTTCAGCTCGGAGTCTGGCGGTTTCCGGCCAGGCCACGCCATCGAGGACGGAGGCGCGATTTACCACTTCATGTCTCGAACCTGCTGCGGGTCGAACCGTCGTCCCGCAGAAGAAAGCGATGGTGTCGAAAGGAAGCACTGACGACTTCGGCGTCGGTGGTTCGAGAGGAAGCGTCAAAAGTGAGGATCCCTTTGCGGTCGCTATCCGTGCAATCCGAGTAATCCGTGGTTAACCTCAGCAAGAAAATTCGGAGAGGACCACGGATGGCCCGGATTTCACGGATGATCAGATGGCGAGGTGGTCGGTGGTTCGCGCTATTCTTTGGGAAACGAGCCGGTGTGGCAGTTGTTGCAGGAGAAATCTTCGTTGATCGCGTCGATGTGGAAGAAGCTGTAGCCTTTCGGATTCAACTTTTCGAGCTGTTCACCGCTGCCTTGCGCCAGGATGGTGTGGCAGGAGTTGCAATCCAGGTGTTTCGGAATTCATGAGTGATGTGTCTCGAAAGAGACGCCATCCTAACGTTCCAGGCTGCGTAGCTTGAGATAGAGGGTCAGCATGACCAATCCGATCAGAGCGATGCTTGCGACCAGACCCATTTGGCGCAAGCGGCATTCTTTCTGCGCTGCTTCAACCAACAGGGAGATGCTCTGGACCGCTTTTTCTCCCGGAGCGGCCACGCGCTCGAAACCGTTTTTGCTGAAAGCATGAATGTGAGATCGCGTTTGTTTCAAGCTGTCGGCCAATTCGTTGAGCTTGTCGTGGATCGGGTCCACGTCGAGGCCTTTGGTGGCCAACAACTCGGCGGTGTCGCCGAAATGATGCCAGGCGCGGTCCATGTTGGTGATCGAGGCATAAAAGTAAGCGGCGGTGGCGCTGCACTCGGGGTGGTCCTTGGCATATTGCTGATGACACTTGGTGCACAAGGCTTCCGGCCCGGCGGCTAAGAGCGCATCGCTGGCTTTGGCGATGCCATGGTGTCCGTGGCACTGCCCGCACTGGGGCCATTTGTGCTCTTCGAAAGCCTGTTTGTGTTTGCTGCCGTCAAACAGGCTGGCATTGCCGGCATGACAGAGACCACAGCTTTGACTGACGCTGGACAAACCGACCGGCATGGCGGCGTGATTGCCGTGACAGTTGTTGCACGCCGGCGCGCCCAAATCGCCCCGCTCCAGCAAGGCGCGGCCGTGCACACTGGCGCGGTATTCCGCCAGTTGATTGGTGGGGATCGGTGAACCGTCGGGCAGGGTCAAGCCGGCCATGATGGTGGGATTGGCATGGCAGGCGCCGCAGGTTTCGGGAACGCGCTTGCGGTTGACCTTGGAGAGCGGGTTCTTGGCGTTACGAATGCCGTGGACTCCATGGCAGTTCAGGCAATCTGGAGCGCGCGGATTTTTTGTCTCGAGCAGCAACTTACCGTGCGGGCTGTCCTTGAATTTCGCCAGTTGGTCGGTAGGCAAGGAGGGATTAAACCGGTTCATGAAGTCCGGATCGGCGTGGCAGCGGGTGCAGAACGAAACAACCCAACCGCGATCCTTGTCACGGCCAATGCCGGGCCATTCCTTGACAAAGGAATGTTCGATCTTGTCGTTGGCCGGATCCCCACCGTGGCAACCGGCACAGGACAGTCCGCGACGCAAATGAACGTCATCCACCAAATCGCGCAGATTCAAGTGCGCGGAAGCGCCGGATGGCGCCGGGGAAAAGGAAAAAAGCGTCTCGGGTTTCTGGACTTCGGGATCGGTATGGCAAAGGACGCAATTGTCCTGCAAAACGAGCTCCATCTTTTGCGGACGCAACCCCAGCGTCAGGATGGTAGCGAGGTGATCGGCCCGGGTGATGATCTCCGCCTCTGCGGCCTTGCCGAGGAGTTCCTTGAGATGGTCGTTCAGGCCGTCAAAGTAAGCCCGCTGCTCCGGGGTGATCGCAGGCTTGCCGTCCTTGCCCTGGGCGGCGAGCAATCCCGCCAGTTTTGGGGGAATGACAAATGGCTTTTCGTCTGCCGCGTTGGCCGCGGCAAGCAGGCCGACGAGTTGGCAGAGGATCAAGATTCTCACGGCGAACCTCCCTGTTTAACCCGGGCGCCGCCGTTTCGGAAAGTGATCACCGTGAGGCTGATGGCCGCGAGGACAGCCGCGAGGAGGCCGGCAGCCAGGTAGGAGAGTCCAAGGAAACCATGCAAGACGACGTGCAGGAGGGCCGCGCCGGTCAAGAGGAACAAGCGATGACCATGGACCAGGAAGCGAATGGCAATGATGGCCGCGCCCGCGCCCAAGGTCCACCAGGCGCACGTCCAGGATATGGCTTGCAACGATGCCGCGGCTGAAGCGGGCTTGGTGGCGCCAATGTCCCACGCCTTGAGCGTGAGGAACGTCAAAAACAAAATTGCGCCCCAGCCGAAGTCACTGAAGCCGGGTGAGGGCTGTTCGCGTTGCGCCCGGCGGTCCAGCCACGGGATGATGGCCCAGATGCCCAGGAGCAGACTCACGACCAGCAGACACAACTGCGGACCTTCCATCCCCAACACGTGCGGCGGAAATTCTTTGAGCAATTGATATTCCCACAGGAAATACCACTCCGGTTTGATGCCCGGAAAAGCCGGCGCCAGTGCGTCGGCCTTTTCGCCCAGTTCCCAATCCATCCCCGGGATCCCCGGGCCGTAAGGGATGAAGACGGCGAGGACCAGCAACACCATGAAACAGGCCAGCCATAACAACAGGTCGCGCAGGGCGAAGCTGGGGAAAAACTTGATTCCCCGGGGCGCGCCTTTGGCGCCAAGGGGCGGGGCCATTCCCTGGCGTTGCACAAACAGAAGATGAACGCCGATGAGCGCCACGAACGCCAGCGGCAGGATGACGACGTGCAAGGCAAAGAAGCGGTACAAAGTATTGGCGGTCACGTCCGGGCCGCCCCGCAATACTTGCAAGAGCCAGTTCCCGGCCAGGGGCACCGATTTCACCAGGTCAGTCCCGACCGAAGTCGCGAAGAAAGCCAGCTTGTTCCAGGGCAGCAGATAACCGGAAAAGCCGAAGCCCAGGGTGAGGGCAAACAGGATGTAGCCCGTGACCCAGGTCAATTCCCGGGGCGGCCGGTAGGCTTTCAGCATCATCGTGCTGAACATATGGGTCACCAATGAAATGATCATGAGATGCGCGCTCCAACAGTGGACCGAACGCATCAGCCAGCCAAACGGCACCTTGATCGTCAGGTAACGAATGCTTTCGTAAGCCGTCGCTTCGCCCGGTTGGTAGTACATGAGGAGGAGCACGCCGGTGGCGATCTGGACCACGAAAAAGAACATGGTCGTCCCGCCAAGGTAATACCAAACCATCGAGTGCGGTCCCCTGGGCACTTCCTTGTGACGCAGGAATTCGATCAGGGGCGTGATTTGGTAACGCCGGTCGATCCAGCCACGCCATCCCTGGCCGTGGCCGGAATTATTCACCCTGCCTCCTCTCCGCGACCAGCAGGATACCGCCGTCTTCCTGGCGCTCGGCCGCGTATTTCGGCAGGGGCCGTGGGGGCGGCCCGGCCAAGACCCGGCCGTCCAGGTCGAAGCGGGCGTTGTGGCAGGCGCACCAGATCGCCGCTTCGGCGGGCAAATACTGAACGGTGCAACCTTCATGGGTGCACTTCGCGTCCACGGCCAGGATTTCCTGGGCGGCATTCTGCAGTACCAGGACCCGCTTGCCGCTGGCCGGGACGATGACAAAATGGTCTTTCTCCAATTTGGCCAATTCCTCTTTGGTCAGCCGGGTCGGGCCGACGGCGCCGGCACGCGGCAGGGGTTTGAGGTAACGAACCACGGGGTAGACAACGCATGCCACCCAGGCCAGGCCGCTCGCGGCCAGGAGCAGGTCCAGGAAACTTCGCCGGGTCGGTTTCGGATCGAGTTCGTGGCCAGGCATGATTCGAGAATTGATCAAGAAGGCTGCGGTTGATCCGCTCAATGGCGCGAGCAAAGCATCGGGGCAATGCGCCGGTTTTGCCGCGGCCGCCCGCGAAACTTACGCCATCTGCAACCCGCGGATGGCCCGGATGAGATCACTGCTTGAGCCCGCGAACGAACGACACCAGGGCTTTGATCTCGTCGTCGGACAGCATGCCACCGAACGCCTTCATTTTTTCCTTGCTGTTCTTGTCCTTCAATCCCTCCTTGATTTGTTTGAACATTTGCTCATCGGTGAACGACGCCTGATAAGCTGCATCGGTCAGGTTCTTGACGTCGGCTTTTCGGCCGGCTTTGGTTTCGCCTTTGCCGTCTTTGCCATGACAAGAAGCGCAATGCTTTTCCCAGTTCTCCTTGATCTCCGCCGCTAGGGAGGCGCCGGCGAACGCGGCCAGCAAACCGGCGGCGAGCAGTGTTGTTTTGAGGCGTGCTGCTTTAGTTATCATAGTTCATCATGGGGTCGAGCTGCCTCCGGCACGGCCGATGGACCTGGCGCATTTGATGATTCCGGGAATCGATTGATCCAGGGGGGAGGGATCATCGGCCAAAGGCCAGCCTGGCTTTGAATCATTCATCGCTTCAAGCCTCCGGCTTCGCCGAAGGTTCACTGGACTGAAGGCGGTCGGCATCTTTCACGCAACGCCCGGTCCGCGCAAGAAAATTTTCAAGTCAAGGGGTCCTCACGGTCGCATCTCTTTTGGGGGAGCGGAGTCGAAGGCGTTAGCTGCGGAGCAGCGCCAGAAAGTAGCCCACGGCGCCAGCCGTGGGGGTCGGCGTTGAAGGGCAAGAGCCGCGGAGCGGCGAAAGAATTGCCAGCCTTCTTTCTGTCGCCCCTGCCGGGGCTTACCAACCATTGCGCCACCTCCCACGCCTCACGGCGTGGGCTACTCTCTGACGCCACTCCGTGGCTCAAAGCTTGCGTCCTTGAGATATAGAACCGCGCGAAAACTGGGATGCGCCCAGTCCTCATTATTGACGCTGCAGCTCGGATTCTCTCAGCTTCGGGACATGCCACGACCGTTGCGCAATTAGCACCAAGGGGTGATTTCCCACGTCATGAATCGCGACGACCCCCGTCAGCCCAACTTCCCGGATGAAGTGGATCGGCAGTGCTTTCTCGAAACTGACGGGAAGACGTGCGCCTGGACCGATTGGCAGGTCCCTGGCCCCTGCCTGATGGGCTCCCATTTCATCTGTTGGTCGAGGCGCCCAAAGAGGATCTGGTCGCGGGCACGGAGTGGTCGCTGGGCACGCACATGGGGCGATTTCACCGGCGAC
>WNFZ01004703.1_pt1 | contig 26757 bp, 22 predicted proteins | sample 5400081 | NCBI WGS metagenome assembly WNFZ01 (sample SAMN13153365, study PRJNA577476) | soil metagenome | isolation source: 80 cm soil or saprolite under grassland replicate 1 | place: USA:California | collected 2016-06-15 | reverse complement strand
CGGCCCTCCAGGTCTGCCCGCCGTCAGTCGTGACAACAAACGTGCCGGCGCGCCCGCTCGCCCAGACAACGCGTGAGTTCACCGGACTCACCGCGATCAGTCCCTGTATCGTGCCGCTGTTTTGCGGCGTGAGTGTTGGTTGATGGAGCTTGAGATGAGCATCGGCAAAGGTCAGGGCCGCTGATGCTAAGAGGGCAACCAGGAAAACAGCCAAAGAACGTTTGGACATGGCAATCTCTCCTGAGGGAATGTGGTGGTGGTCGAGCGGCAGTATAGGCCCCACTCCAAGGAGTGTCAAAGAAGCTTTGGAGTAGATTTTCATATGAGGAAATAGGAGGAGGCTCGTTCGTGTTAGTGGCCCAATTTCACTGCCCCTCTGCGATCTCTGTGGAACTAGAGCGCACAATTAGATTTTTTCAGCAAGAGTTTTCACGCAAAGACGAACGGTGCAAAGACGCAAACAACAAATCGGCTTGAACTTTGCGTCTTTGTACCTTTGCGTTTTTGCGTGACACTGTCTTGTTGCAGCACGGAGGAGAACGGCGGGATGCCTTGCTTCTGTAGCGTTTCCGCAGCGGATTTCGTGTGATTCGTGGATCAAGCCTCTTGACCTCAGTAATCTCCGCGTAACAACTTCGTGAAACCTGTTTTCTGAGCAAAGATTAATCTGCAGCTAATCGTGTCTTGAGTCGCACAGGCGGGTTGCAGCATGGACGCCGCAGGCATAGAATGCCGCCAAAATCGGTCTCCCATCTTTGTTTCATTGGAGGATGTTATGAAATCAAGAATCATTGTACTGACTGTCGCGTCGGTTCTTTTCGCGGTGACCGTGTGCTTAGCCCAAAACATGAATATGGGCACCTGGAAGCTGAATGAGGCGAAATCAAAATTCGCTCCGGGTGCGGCAAAGAACACAACAGTTGTTTACGAAGCGGCGGGTGACAGCATAAAGGTTACCGTGGATGGCATCGACGGCAGCGGCAACCCTACGCACAACGAGTGGACGGGGAAGTTTGATGGTATGGATTACCCGGTCACCGGCGATGCACTTGCAGACACCCGGGCGTATAAAGAAGTTGACGCGCATACATTGGAACTAACCGGCAAGAAAGCCGGCAAGGTTACGCTTACGGGGCGAATTGTCGTGTCGGCCGATGGCAAGAGTCGTACCGTCACCATAAACACAACCGACTCGAAAGGCATGAAAATCAAGAGCGTTGCAGTTTACGACAAGCAGTAGCCGCACCATTTTCTGTAAGGGCGAGGCAATAGGAATGCCCTCCCCTAAGTTCTTTGCGGGAGGGCATTTTCGTCTCACCGGCGCTACTTCATTTCGCTCACCTATAAATAGAACAAGCTGGGAAGGGGGCAAGCGGAGCTACACGCTTCTCACCACATGGCACCGAGCGCGCCCCCGCTGACTCGCCATAGTTGAACTTTTTAAGCACTCACTTGTCTTCATCTCTCTTCCAAAAAGAATGCCAGCCCATCTCCTTCACCGCCTTTGACAACTTCTCAGAATCATTGGGCCACCACCACTCATGATCCACAGCCAGGGGTTCATCTCCCTGATAATAGAATGAACAAAAGCTTGACCAATGGTAGCTAGGTTGAGGTTTGACCATTTTCGAGCCATGTGAGGAGCTCCTTTGTGAGATAAGTTATTGATTACATGTTAAATCGTCACCGACTGCTTTAGCCAACGCCTTTGACGTTGGACATCCACTCGAAGGAGTGGCGACGATCGCGAGGACGCTATGCGAAACAAATTGTGAGAATGAGTCTCCGTCGAACCCGCAGCACAACTTGTGAGAATGAGGTCCCTGGCGCCTGCCCCACAACTTGGAACAATTTGCAGGTTGGGAAGGGGGCAAGGCGCCTTAGCGCCGCGCCCCCGCTCAACTTTGAAGACCTTGATTTCAGTGATCCGCGTCATCCGCGTTTGTGTGCGGCTAAGATCCTCAACTACGAACCAACCCGACCTTTCGTGTGATTTCGTGGATCGTTTTTGTTCTTGCAGCTTAAAGTCGTGTTCCAGGGTGGACCAAAGCTCTTTAGCAGGGCACGATCCAATCGCTCCGCAACCTGATTCCATAAGGCACTTGATGCTTTCGACCGTGCTAAGAAGCCCGCAGGCGATTCAAGACGCTGAATTTGTTCGAACGGGATCGCTGAGATTGCTCTTCTCATTTGATATGCTCCTCGTCCTATTATTGAACACCCGTTTTTCGAAGTTCAGGCGTCTCACGATTCGGGCGGATCTGATTTACCGACTCGCCACGGTACGAATTCATCAAGCTCCGGGGGATCGAAGAATGGATCAGGTTCGAGCACCTCACCGCGGGCAATGCGTTCTTCACGCTCTTTCCATTTTCGATCGAATTCCTTGTGACGCTCCTCCATCTCTCTCTGATCAGCCTCCCACTCTTCAATCGTACGAAACGTTGAGAAGGCAAATTCGTCGTCCATGTTGCAGCCATCCAGATGCCAGAAGTAGATTCCCAAGCCCGCCTCTGCTTCATCACCCATCATCTTGCAAACCGGGCAATCTTCATCGATCACCATGCTGCGACCACCCATTGCTTCGGGTAGTCGCCTGCGCTCATTATCGATAATGTTGATTGGAAGGCCCTCGAACTCCTTATTTGGCTCGTTGAGCCACACACTTTTTGCTTTATTGAGAGCCGCGATAGTTTCCGTTTGCGAACTGTCGCCTACTAACGCAGAACCTGCAATATCAACGGCACTCCGGATGAGGTGACGGACCATGTAGTAGTAGATCACCCACTCATGCGTACCGAACCCAGCAAAACGATAAGCGAAAGAATTGCGGTCGAGGCAAGGCGGACCTTCCAGTTGAATGCTCCATTGCATGGCGCGCGATTCAAGGTCGAAATTGATCAAATCCTGCTTCGCAAGTAGCACATCTCGCGGTGATAGACCTCGCAGATCGCCTCTCGGCGTTAAGAGCCAGCGTCTATGTATGTCTCTAACTATCTCTGCCAGTGGATGGCAAACCTCCTCAGACTCTTCATTCGAACATTCTGGCGTCATGATCGATGCGACGGGTTGCGACTCATCATCGTGTAGTCCATCGGCGTTAGAAGCAGCGGACTTGTGGAGCTGAGGGCTTTCCTTGACATTCGCCGTAATGAATTCGAATAACGGAGATCCATACAGAATTACGCGCGCGTCGAGGGGTCTGGCCCGCGCGGTCCGCCGTTCATCGCGCAAACCCTCGTACTCTTCAACTGAACTGACGAACAGCCAGTCGTCAGGTAATCGATAACGCAGTGGAATATCGGTGCACTGTGTGCCATCGTGATATTCAACGCACCCTTCTCGACCGGGTTGGGAGTATGTGGAATCGCACGCGACGACGCGGGCGGCAAGATCGATCGTGAGGATGCCGGCGTCATGTGGAACCAGATCAACTGATGTCCTCCGAAAAAGGTTTGGGCGCAGACCGAAGTTTGGCGGAATTTTCTCAAACCTCGCGAGTGCGGCTTCGAGTTCCGAAATGGTTTCAGGTTCTGCTGAGAGTGCGGCAACGCAACGATCGCCTATTGAACCGTGGATTGTGCCGGAAAGAATCGTTTGTGAATCGATGAGGTTGAGTTTGATCTCGCTCATGGTGAGTATTCCTTTCAAGTGAGGTTTGAAAAACGCGTGAAAGATAGCATGAAGACGTCGAGTCGGGGTAGGGGCGAAGCCGCGGCTAGGGAGGTCATGGACACGGCGTGAGTATGCACACAGAGGGACTCATTCCTACCGAGGTTGCGTGAAAACTCTTAAATACCCCCCACCACAGTTGGAGGATGGTTCAGGTCCTACCTACCAAAAGCCAGAAAAAACATTTATGCGCGCTTGCGCGAACATGAGTGGAAGCGAAGACTTGCGCGGAAAGCGCGAGAAGTTTTATGGCCCTTCGGTAGTAGGCTGGACTTGAACAATCCCCCAACTGCGGTTGGGAGTATTTAAGGTTTTCACACAGATTCTGCCGCTGCCGGTTTTGAGGTTGGTGTGATTTCGTGGATCTGTTCGTGTAATTTCGTGGATCGATTTAGCCTTACGGAAAGAAGGATCCACGAAATTACACGAAAGAGAATTTCGGAAGAGATTTGCCGCTGACCTTTTCAATGATGACCCTTCGTGCTTGTTGGGTGGACAATGGCAGGATCGATTGTTTACTCAAAAAAACAGTGGCTGATTCAGAGTTGAGTAATACTGGAACTTAAGTGAGCTCGAGAGAAAGGGGCGCCCAGGGAGTGGCGCCCCTACAGATCTGATGCCTGGGCTCCAAGATCAGCTGCGCTTCGTTTGGGCTCTCTGACTCGCCAGACGTGTTAGCTTCTTCCATTTCTTCTTTTCGACAATCTCGGCTCTGATATCCTGCTTGCGGGACAGGTAGTTTAATTCCTTTTGTAACTTCTCGTAGCTGAGATACCTCTCCGCATCAATCACTCCTTTGGCCAAAGCCTCGCGAACCGCGCAACGCGGCTCATCCTGATGGCGGCAATCGCTGAAATAGCAACGGCTCGCCAGGGCTTCGATGTCACCAAAGGCGAGCTGCAAGCCGCCGTCTCCGTCCCAGAGCTGTAACTCACATAGCCCGGGAGTGTCGAGCACAAGCCCTCCACGCGGCAGGAGAATCAGCTCGCGATGTGTCGTCGTGTGCCGGCCGCGACCGTCGTGCTCGCGCACTTCTTGTACTCTTAAATGGTCACGACCAATCAGGTGGTTGATGAGAGTTGATTTTCCGACTCCGGATGAGCCCAGGAGCGCCACGGTCTGCCCCTGCAGGAAGTATCGCGTCAACTCCTTCAGTCCCTCCTGGTTGACGATACTGATTGCGTGGATCGGCACACCGCCGGCCACCCTTTGAGTTTCTGTTATTCGGTCTTCGACCTCATCGCAAAGGTCCGACTTGCTCAGGATGATTACAGGATTGGCGCCGCTCTCCCAAGCGACGGTCAGGTAGCGCTCGATACGGCGTGGGTTGAAGTCTTGATTCAGCGAGCTGACCAGAAAGACAGTGTCGATGTTCGCCCCGACGATCTGTTCTTCGGTGCGTGAGCCTGCTACCTTGCGCGTGAATTTGCTCCTCCGCGTTAGGACGGCGTGGATTGTCACTTTGTCACGCTCCGGGCGCGGCCGGATCACGACCCAGTCTCCGACTGCCGGCAGGTCCGCTCGGTTTACGGCCTCGTGCCTGAGCTTGCCCGCAATTTCGGCGAGTACCTCGCCCCACTGAGTGTAGAGCCGGTAGAAGTGTTTGTATTCAAGTGCCACTCGGCCTGACGTGTAGTCGCTTCCAGCGTAGGGTTGGAAATGCAGCTCAAAGAATTTATTCCAGCCTAAAGCTGACAGTTGATGAGTATGAGAATTCATGATTGGTTTCTCCAAATAAGGCTGATCGGCCTCGGTGCACATGCCACGAGACTCAGGATATGAATTGTGCCGGTTTTTAAGGATTTAAAGAGGGGTTGAGCTGCTGGACACTGTCGAGGGCAACGTGGGCCCTCGGCCGCGCGCAAATAACCGACTGGGAAAAACCAGTGGGTTTAGTCCGCCGCGTTCGAGCAACTCACTTTTAGAGGACAGTCATAGGCGCTGGGATCAGGAACTAACTTCAATACTGCCGGATCGAACGGACCGGATCGTACATGTGGGGCCTTGGAAAAAGCAACTTCTCTGTAGCCTACAAACGTGAGCACATTGCGGAGAAAATCATTAGGGAAAAAAAAGACTTATTGCCTTACGCAAAAACCCACTCGAAATGAGATTGACTTTTTCGACCGTCGGGAATACTGTCTGGCCGTTCTCATTGAATCGCTGAATTTCTGCCGAGACCCGACAACAGGCCAAAGACGAGCCGCTTCCTCGCACACTCGCTAAAGGCCACGATCAAAACAGTAGTGCGATAGTTCTGCAGATGTTGTGAACTTGTTTTGTTAACTCGAGCCTCACTCACACTTCCCGACCGAGAGTCCCGCTCCTGTTAACTTCGCGTCAACCACTGGTCACGAAGGAGTAATCCGTGCGGCTCCTTTTTCATGACAGTTCTGTTGAAAGAAGGACAGAGTCTTCTCAGACTGGTGCCAGAGCCGAGGATATTTCCGCTCCGTCGTTTCCAAGCGTTTTGACTTAATCACCAGAAAGGAGAAAAACAATGGCTACAAAGAGGAGCCGGAAAGCAAAGACAAGAGATGACAGAGGAAATGGCGCCGGGATCCTTGCCGGAGCGAATGGCGACGTAATCCCTCCCGGTACTACGGGAAGGTATTTAGTCTTGATGCGCGAGGGCGGGGCGAAGGCTGGACTTAAAGCTCTGAGGGACACGGCCGGGTTGAGAGTTGCCAGCACCTCTGATTTCGCGGAAGGTGCTGTGGAGGGCAAACAGCTGGCGGAGGCAGAAGCGATCTTGTTTGAAGACCTGGGAGTAGCGGTCGTTGACACTCCACCCGAACAGATTCAAGCTCTCAGCGCAGCGGCGGCAGAAGAGAACGCAATTTTGGCCATCGAGCCGGAGCGGGTCGTTTATGCCCTGCCGGCCGCCGCCGCACCTGCTCGCATAATTGCGCCAGAGGAACCAGAGGTTGGTTCAGAGTTTTTCACTGCGCCTCCGTCTGCCGAGGTTGGTACTGTTCCATCTGTTGCCGCCGGATTTCCGATTGAGTTTCTGCGTGGCTATCGCGACGCCGTTAATCATCTGGTAGATAAACTGCTCGTCGCCGGTGGCGTAACAGAGGAGATTGCCGCAGAAGCTGTCATTGCGGCCTTCAACGAATCAGAATTGACGTGGGGGTTGCAAATTACCAAGGCAGCCCTTTCAAGCTTTAGCGGTAAGAACATCAAAGTAGCCGTCCTCGACACGGGACTCGACCTGGGCCATCCTGATTTCGTGGGGCGCCAGATTAGTTCCCGATCATTTGTGGCGGGTCAGGCGGTACAGGATGGGCATGGACACGGCACTCACTGCATCGGCACTGCATGTGGTGCAAGGCGACCAAGCCAGTTGCCGCGCTACGGTATTGCTTTCAATTCAGAGATCTTTGCCGGCAAGGTACTGAGCAATCAGGGTAGCGGAGGTGACGCCGGAATTTTGGCGGGCATCCAATGGGCTCTTACTAATAAGTGTCACGTTGTGTCCATGTCGCTTGGCGCGGCAGTTTTACCAGGCCAGGGATTCTCCCAGATATTCGAGCAGGTAGCGAGGCGGACTTTGGCATTAGGCACGTTAATCGTAGCCGCGGCGGGTAATGACAGCAGCCGGCCAGCTTCTATCAGTCCTGTTGGTCATCCGGCCAACTGCCCGTCGATCCTGGCAGTCGGAGCGCTGGACCAGCAACTGCGGGTAGCCTTCTTTTCTAATGGCGGACTCAATCCGCAGGGCGGTCAGGTGGACATTGCGGGACCGGGAGTTGCTGTTATCTCCAGCTTCCCAAGGCCGACGCTGCGTCGCACACTCAGTGGAACAAGCATGGCCACGCCACACGTCGCCGGAATCACAGCTCTACTTGCTGAGGCGAACCCCGGAGCCCGCGGACGCGCACTGGCAAGTCTGTTGATTCAAAGCGCCAGACGGCTGACACTGCCGGCACGGGATGTTGGATCAGGTCTCGTTCAAGCGCCGTAGGTGATTGTCGATCTATACTGCACGGTAAGCATGCTCGTTCGGCTCTTGCCGTGCAGTATGAGATCTTCATTTTAGAGAGGTGTCACATGCCAAAAGTAAAGCTCTCGGTCTCGGTGGATGACGAGCACATGAGCAAATTTTCTGAAATTGTCAAAAAGGTTGAGAAGGCCGGGATGAAAGTCAACAAACAACACAAAGACCTTGGTGTTGTAAACGGTTCGATCGAGAAAGATAAGATTGACTCGCTTCGCAAGGTCGAGGGCGTCGAGCACGTTGAAGAAGAGAGAGAGGTTCGCATCGCACCTCCGGAGAGTGACGTTCAGTAAGAGTCGGGAGTCTGGAGTCTGGTTCCATCCTATTGGATGAATGCACGCCGCGCTGGCCAAATCAGATTAACGAGGGCTTGATTTGTATCTTCGCGCTTACAAGCAGCAGGGCAACTGCTTTACCCGGATCGCTGTTTGTCAAAGAGTGCAACAGCTTAGTGATCAATAACATTCACCATTTCTATGTAGGGTAAGCGCGCAACTCCTTTGCGCTTCCACAGTTCTCAGACGGTCAGTAACCCGCGCGATTACAGTGAGGAATGACTGAAAAGTGAGGTTCCCATATGAAAGAGACCAATCAGAGTCATACACAACGAAGCAGCACGGTTAACCTGTACAGTCATGACGACCGCGCTATGGTTAACGCGCTGGCGGCCACGCTTAGAATGCGCGACATCGAAACACAGGGACACTCTGAACGGGTAGTGCGGTTCAGTGACCTCCTGGGCCGTGAATTGGGTTTGAATTGGGCGCAGAGGAAATCTCTCGAATACGGCTCGCTGCTCCACGACATAGGCAAGATCGGCGTCCCTGATGCGATTTTACACAAGCCTGGAAGTTTAACTACGGAAGAATGGACCAGAATGCGTGAACATCCTTTGCTGGGGTTGAGGATCTTGAGCGGTGTTAATTTTCTGGATAGTGCGTCTCTCGTTGTTGTACAGCACCATGAAAGATGGGACGGCAGAGGTTATCCCTACGGCCTGAGCGGCACCGAGATTGACCGCAATGCACGAATCTTTGCGGTTGCAGATGCCTTCGATGCCATGATTAGTGATCGCGTCTACCGCGCCGGTCGGCCGTTTGGGGAAGCGACTGAAGAACTGAGAAAGCACGCCGGTCAGCAGTTCGATCCGGAAGTGATCGAGTGCTTCGTCAGAATCCCGCAACGAGAATGGGAATTAGCACGAGAAAGCAAGTTTGTATGCGCAATCGAAAGTTACGAGTATCGCTTCTCACATGATCCGAATCGCCGTCTGCAAGAAAGAAACTCAGAACTAGCCACAGGTTAACGCGGATGACACAGATCAAAACCGAATTCGTCAGACCCGCGTAACGCAGCCACTGATTACCAAAGTGATTCGCTGAGGTCAATCCGCCGGACCTTCCAGGATCCGTCGCAGAGCAGGTTCGCGAGTAGCGCATGCCGGCATTTCCGGCAGCGTGTCGAGCAGCTCCAGTCCATGGTGTGCGAGTGCCACCGCTTCGTGGTTGGCGAACCGCCCCGCAGCATTCTCGGCTGCGAGTTGAAGGTATTTGACCGCCCGATTCCAGTCTCGCGCCTGTTCAAAATGGACCGCCAGTTCGGCCGCAATTTCTCCAACGCGCTCTCCATAAATAGCTTCACCGCGTTCACCAATCCGCCCGTGGATCTGAGAGCGACGGGTAGCGGCAACTCGCTTGTACAAGACGTCGAGATAGAGCGCGTGAATGAATCTGTAACGCGGCGTGATTGTCCCGTCCGGTAACTCAGTGAGGTAGGCGGGCAAAATGAACTGATGCCGCCGCGCCAGAGAATCGCAGACTTCCTCTATCTTCATTACGTCTTCGCCGAGTCCGGCCGACATTGCCACTGCCGAGCAATCCATCCCCACGATGCTGGCCCCTTCGAGGATTCTTTGCTCCTCATCATTGAGACGTTCTATTTGCTTCTCAATCAGATGCCGAATATTCTCCGGCACGCCTACTTCAACTTCAGCCAGCTCGACGCGGAGCTTCCAGCGACCTCCAACTTCAACGATCGTTTTCCTATCGAGCAAATAATCAACCACGTTGACAATAAAGAGCGGGTTGCCCTCAGTGCGTTGGTGGATCAATTGCGCCAACCCGGTCGGGAAGTCGTTCCCGGGAAAATTGCCGGCAAGAAACTCCACGACGTTTCCTTCGGTGAGATACTCAAGAGGCAGCTCTTCGCAAAGCCGATGCATCTGCAATTCCTGCTTAACACCTTTCAGCGGATGCTCGTTCAGGATCACTTCGACAGGACGGTATGTGCCGACGACCATCAAACGCGTGGCGTGGCGCCTGCGCGCCAGATACGAGATCAAATCCAACGTCGAGTAGTCACTCCAGTGCAGGTCTTCCAGCACCAACACCAGTGGTTTCTCGGCAGTCAAAGCTTCGAGGGCCTGGGCCATTTCACGAAGCATCCGTTCACGCGAAGCCCCCAGCACTTCCTTTTGCAGTGCCTCGCGATCGGCCGCGGTGGTTAGGCCGGGCATCTGAATCAGCCAGGTTGGGGCGTGCCTTCGCAGTTCGTTGACCACACGTTCCCCTGCTGACTCGCGAGCCAGGCGTGAGAGCGCGTCAAGCACTGGCAGATAAGCCTCACCGGCGCCGTATTGTTCGAGACACTGTCCTCGCGCTATCGATATTCCGTGAATCGCAGTGGCCTGGTGCAGAAACGCCTCAACGAAAGTAGTCTTCCCAATGCCAGGTTCGCCCGTAACGAAAACCATTTGAGTGTTTGCCCGGAGCGCGCTGGCGAGGAAGCTAAGCATGCGGGCGAGTCCAGGATCACGGCCGAGCACGGTCATAGGAACGGAGGGAACTGCTTGAAAGTAGTCTGGCAGACGGGCGCTTGTTGAAATATTGGAACGGCGCTCACTCGTCTCTTCTGGAATCCCGCGTGCTTCAGTTTCAGTAACCGGGGCAATGAAGCGATATCCGCGACGGTGTGCGGTCTCGATGAACCGCGGCGATTTTGCTTCGTCTCCCAGCAAGTCGCGGAGTTGCCGAATGCTGTCTTTTAGCACCGCATCACCAACAAAGGTATCAGGCCACACGGCGTCGAGTAACTGCTGTTTGGTCACCAGAGTTCCCGGGTGAGTGACTAAATACTTCAGGACGGCGTAGGCCTTCGGTCTCAGAGAAATGAGCTCCGAGTTGCGCCACAAGCATTCGTTTGCCTCGTCAAAGCGATAGATATCGAAGCTGAGTTGTCTATAAGGCTTCATTACTGAAACACCACCGCAACATTACAAACCCCTTATGACTCCATCCGTTATCTCGCCTATTCTCCCGCTTGCGATGAACAGTTGGCAATATCTCTTCCTAAAGAAGCAGGGAATCCGGCTTCGACAGTCTACGCAGTAGGAAGGAAAAGATGGGACTCTATTCAAACACCACTGAAACATCAGAACTTCCTTATGACTCTATTCATAAGGCTGCTTACTCTCCATCCGTGGTTAAGAGAAAGCAACACACTGGCGCTTTCGTCATTCAGTTCCAGACTGATACCGATCTCACTGCTGAGTTATTTGAAGGGCGCGTTGAGCACGTAGCATCGGGCGAGTTGACGCACTTCTATTCGCGCAATGAGCTTTTGGCATTTTTGGATCGAATGATGAAAACGACGCCAATCAGCGGAAACCGGCAAGTGCCGGTGTCTGAAGACTTAGAAACAACACTTCCACTCCCGAAAGGAGACAAGAACTAAAATGCTGGACATGAAATGGATTCGTGATCAAATGAACCGGATGAAGGGCAATTCTTCAAGCAACAACAGAGGGGAATACGTTCTTGCGACAGGAGCGGCCGCGGCTCACAGGCTTCGAATCCTGCACAACATATATGGGCCGGGAGCTCGTCGTCTGCTTATGCAGGCCGGAATTACGCCTGGAATGCGCGTCGCTGACCTGGGTTGCGGAGTAGGCATGATGACGCAACTCCTGGCCGAACTCGTCGGTCCTGAGGGAGAGGTGACGGGAGTAGACTTCAGCGCTGCACAGGTCGAACAGGCGCGCGAACTGTTGCCGCCAGGCTTCTCAAATGTCAGTTTCATAGAGGCTAGCGCTACCAACACCGGACTTCCCGCGGGGTCGTTTGATCTTGTCTATTGCCGGTTTCTTCTAATTCATCTGACCGATCCTGAGCAGGCTTTGCGCGAGATGCACAAGCTGCTCAAACCGAACGGCATTCTGGTCTGCGAAGATGGCGACTTGACGTCAGCCGGCAGTGAGCCGCCGTCGAAGCTTCGTAGCTTCTCGGATCTTTTCGGCCGCCTGGGCCCGACCTGGGGCGTGGATTACACGCTCGGCCGAAGACTATTCCAAATGGTTCTCGCTGCCGATTTTCCTGAGCCGGAGATCACCTTCAACCAACCCGTGCTAGCGCGCGGCGAGAACAAGCGGCTTTTGGAATTGTCAGTCGCTGAAGCTGCGCAGGCGTTCGTTGCGGCCGGATTAACTACGGATGACGAACTCAATCAAACACTTTCTGAAATGCAGCGATTAGCCAAAGATGAGACGGTGCTCGCTGTGATGCCGCGAATGAGTCAAGTGTGGGCGCGAAAGGCTGCCGGTCGGGTATTAGTGGCAGCCTGACGATGAAAGAGAGAATCACTTTTTCAGCAATCTCTCATACTCGTCATGCGAACCGATCCAGAACCAGTAGAGCGTTCCTTCATGATTCCGGGCCAGCGCCCGCCAACCTCGGCTGATTCGCACTGACCATAGTCACCTTTTCGCTCGAAGCGGAGCGATGGATGACGCGGGTTGTCTTTCCACAGTTGATAAGACTTACGGGCGTCAGTTTTTATTCTGTCCGGCAAAGCTTTGTAAGCGCGCCAGAAGCTAGGTGTTGTTGAGGACGTCATCGAGAGGTTTGACGTTTCCTGCTTTGATTTCTGTGAGGGCCTGGTGCCAAAGGGAATCTAAGCGCCCGGCGCGCGCGTAGGCGTCGATCTGACGATCCCACGCGTCATCAAAATCGACTTCAAGCAACCGCGAAAGGAATTCGCGCTTTTCTTCGACGCCGAGCCGTTTAACCGCTTCTATGATCTCTGCAACCGTGCACATCGATCCTAGGTTAAACCTGGGCATTGTTTTTGTCACGGCTGATTGGGAATTTTAGACCAAAACAGAATAGTAAGCAGAGGGTGTGTCCCCGTTTTGAAATCTCGGTAGGTTCTCTGTGTGCTCGGTGCCTCATGAAATAAGAGCGCAGAATCTTGTTTTCTCAGCATGAGTTTTCACCCAAGACGCAAAGGTGCAAAGACGCAAAGAACAAATCGGACTGTATATAGGAACTCTCCTTGCAAGTCTTGACATTACCACTTTCGGGGGAGTACATAGCGCGTTAGCGGCTTCCTCGCTTCGCTACTGCCAAACCAGCCCACTTGGAAGCTGAACTTTGTTCATTAACCACAAAGGGAGGTTCCTCATGCGAAGGAAAATGAGAGCCAGAGTAATTATCGCCGCATTCGGTCTGAGCCTATCCATAGCTGCGACTCTGTTTGCCATGGCTACCTACGCGGGCACGGAATTGCCAGGCATCCCACCGCTCCATCAGATCGACGTGATTACACGGGAGAATGATCTACTACTGGTTACATCCAACTGGCCCGAGAGCTTTACCATAGAAAATCGGTCGAGCAAAAACATCAGTGGCTTTCAGCTTTCCATCATGGCTGCTGAGGATGAAGGCGGGCCAATGCGTTATGTTCGCTGGGGTTTCATGCCACAGGACGGCAAGCTGCAGACTGATTTTCTAGAACCGAAAGAGAAGATTACCGTGCTGATTGAGGAAGAGATCGTAGACACTTTTGTGAAAAACGGGAAATCTCTGATCTACGTTCAGCAAGCCCACGTTTGGGCGGACAATGACTTTACGACCCTCTATAGCTTCGGCAAGACGCTAAAACAAGATCCCAAGAACCCAAAACAATACGTGGTGATAAGAGAGGAACGGCATAGCACCACGCTACTCCTTACCTCAAGCACTCCATTGAGCCTTTGAGGCCCTTGGGTGTTGCACACACGACTACTCTTCTTTCGTTTACGTGGACTGCACATCAAACGACCCTTGCCAGTCCTTGCCGCCTCAGAATCCGCCGCGTAAGTGTCATGTGGAAAATAATGCTTATACTTTCAACTCTGACTGTTCGAATTTTAGCCGCCCGATTCTTCCATCCGAACTAACCTCGACTCTCTTTTTGTCGAGTTCAAACCAACGAAAGGACGTAGAACGATGAAGGCACTAACAGGTATGCTGCTGCTTGCGATTGTAGTAGTGGTGGCATCATCCATCGCTTCCGCACAACCGAAGCCCGAGATGAAGGACGAACAGGCGTTGATAGCCTTAGACAAGCAGTGGACGGCAGCGGAGTTGCGGCTTAATGATGACGACCGCAAGACGATCGACCGCATCGTGGCTGACGACTTCACGGGCACGACGCCCTTCGGTCAAATCCAGAACAAAGCGCAGTACATGGCAACGCTCAAGCACACCGATGACACCGACGTGGCCGACGAGTACGTGGTCCGCTTCTTCGACGGCGGCAAGCTCGCCGTCATGTCGCACCGCGGGACAGTCAACGGGAAGCCGACCTACCGCAGCACCCACGTGTGGGCGAAGCGCGGCAATAACTGGCAACTCATCCAGAACCACGTCAGCAACATCGGAGAGCCGCCAGCGACCCAATAAAGCAGACTGAAGATCTGAGGCGCGAGCACGGAGTCCTGAGACGTGCTTTGCTGGTCTACAGTTCGGCGGCCATGAAAATCCGCACCAATCCTTCGACGTTGCAACCAATTGCACTTCAGCAAACGGCGAAACTGTTCCGCGCTTTTGGTGAGGAGTATCACGAGAAAAAACTAGAGGAAGCGTACATCTTTCCCGCAGTCAACAAGGTGCAGCCGCACAAAGTGAAACTCGACTTACGCGAGAGTGGCCTCATCTCTTCGGGCGGCGCGGCGGACGGCGCGGCGCTCTACCCACTCATATACCATTGGTAGCATCACGATCTTGATCGGGCGGGTCACCAGTCCCCCGACCACTACGATCGCCAGCGGCTTCTCGATTTCGGCGCCGGTTCCGGACGAGATGATAAACGGTATGAGGCTTATGCTGCCTATCAGCGCGCTCAACAACTCGGCCCGCAAGCGAACGCTTGCGCCGGTGATCACGGCGTTGTGTAGGTCCATGCCCCCTTTGCGAAGCTTGTTGATGTAAGACACCATCACCATTCCGTTTTGGACCGCGATCCCAAAGACCGCAATGAATCCAACTATCGCCGGAACGCTCAAGGGAAACCCCGAGATCAGCAAGAACGTTGTGCTGCCCACAAGCGCGATGGGGATGTTGAAGATGATCGTCAGCGTGTTGCGCAGCGAACTGAAGCAGGCATAGATCAACACGAACACCAGCAGCAGCGAAATCGGTATGGCTATCAGCAGCCTTCGCGTAGCCTGCTGCGCGTTTTCGAACTGCCCGCCCCACGTAATGAAATATCCGGGCGGAGTTTTGACCTGCGCTGCTACAACCGCCTGCGCATCGCGAACGAAGCCGCCGATGTCCCGGCCTGTGACGTTGCATTTCACCACGACGCGGCGCAGAGCGTTCTCGCGGCTTACCACTGCATCGCCGCTCGAAAGTCGAAACGTCGCCAACTGTCCGAGGGGCACCCGTCCGCCAACCGGCGCGGCGATCAAGATGTCGTTGAGCTTTTCAACCTGGTTGCGGTAGTCTTCGTTCAGGCGTACGAAGATCGCAAAGTGGCGCTGGCCCTCGAGCACGTCGGTCGCCTCGTCTCCGCCGATGGCAATCTTGGCGACTTCGAGCACGTCGGCGATGTTGAGTCCGTAGCGAGCCAGCTTGTTGCGATCCAGCGAGATCTCCAGATGCTCCTCACCCGCGACCTGCTCGACCGCCAGGTCTTTCGCTCCGCGAACGTGAGACATGGCGTCGCGAATCTCTTCGGCCAGCCTGCGCAAGGAGTCCTGGTCTTCGCCAAAAATCTTGACGGCAATTTGTGCATTGATGCCCGATAAGAGTTCGTCGTTGCGTGTTTGAATCACCTGTGAAAAGTTGAACTCAACGCCTGGGAACCCTTCCACGCGACGGCGCATGGCATCAACTAATTCATCTTTTGTCTTAGCTGTCGTCCACTGCTCTTTGGGTTTCAAGCGGACGTACATTTCGTCGTTACTGACACTTTCAGGATCGCCCCCCAGTTCAGCCCGGCCGATCTTGGCGACGACCGTTTCGACTTCAGGGAACTCGCGCAGTGACTTTTCGATCTGGGAAGAGACTTCGATTGCCCGGGAAAGCGATATGCTTGCAGGCATAGTGGCCCGCACCAGCATATTGCCCTCATCGATCGTAGGCAGAAACTCGCTGCCAAGTATGAAGACGTCGGCAACGCTCCACACTATCAAAGCCGCCGCAAGGATCAGCGTGAGATACCGGTGAGCGATCGCCCACTTGAGTACGGGAACGTAAATCCCCTTGAAGAATCCGATGATCGGATTTGTGCGAACCTCGCCTTTCTTCAGCCGCAACCACAAGGCGCACAGCATCGGGGCTATGCACAGCGCCATTAACATGGAGCCGATCATCGAGAAGGTGACCGCGTAAGCGAGTGGCTTGAACAACTTGCCTTCGACGCCTTGTAGAGTGAAGACAGGCAAAAAAACGGCTATGACTATGAGGATAGCGAAGAACATTGGTCGCCCGATTTCCTGAGCGGCAACCAGTATGGCTTCGCGCATGGAATGTTCGCGGTGTTCTTCAAGATGGCGATAAATGTTTTCGACCATCACGACCGTCGCATCAACCATCATTCCAATGCTTATAGCAAGCCCGCCCAGCGATGTGAGATTTGCCGAGAGCCCCGAATACCACATGAGTATAAAAGCGACCAGCATACAGAAAGGTATTGCGGCAGCGGTGATAAGCGAGCCGCGAAAGTCCCCCAGCAGCAGCACAAGAATCAACAGCACCAACGCCTCGCCTTCGATCAGCGACTTGACCACTGTGTGTATGCTGTTATCGACAAGCTCCGATTGATCGTAATAATCGACAATGGTCACGCCTTCGGGAAGCGACTTGTTGATCTCGACTACTTTTTCTTTTATCCGCTCGATTACCTGCTTGGTGTTTTCATTGATTCGTTTCAGGACTATTCCGGTCACGACTTCGCCCTGGCCGTCTTTGGTGACGGCACCCTGGCGTATCTCGTTCCCAACTTCAACCTGCGCAACATCGCTCACGCGGATAGGCGTTCCGCCGCGCGAGTCGAGCACGACGTTCTTAATGTCTTCGATGTCCTTGACCAGTCCCAGTCCGCGAACAACGTACTGTTCGTCGCCATGCTCGATGAAGTTAGCACCGGCGTTTTGATTGTTGGACTGAATGGCTTCGAAGAGCGTTTTGAGCGGGATGTTGTAATTGACCAGCGCCTGCTGATCAACGATGACCTGATACTGCTTGACGTCTCCGCCGAAGCTGAGCACATCGGCGACGCCGGGCACGGTGCGCAGTTGCAGTTTGACTATCCAATCCTGAATCGTGCGCAGTTCCTGATTGCTCTTGCCACGACCCACGAGCTCGTAAAGATAGATCTGGCCGGTTCCGGTTGTGATAGGTCCCATCCCGGGCTCGAACCCCGCGGGAATGCGATCCTTTGCCAGGGAGAGTCGCTCGAAGACCTGCTGCCGCGCGAAGTATATGTCGATGTCATCGCGAAAATAGACCGTCACCACCGATAGACCGAATTTTGAAATCGACTGCACCCTCACCACTCCAGGGATCCCGTTCATCACGTTCTCGATGGGAAAGGTTATGAGCTGCTCGACTTCCTGTGGCGCCAGTCCCTGAGCTTCGGTGTCGATTTCTACCTGCACAGGAGTGACGTCCGGGAAGGCGTCGACGTTCAACCTGGTAAGCGCCAGAATGCCGCCCGCCATAATGAGCATCGAGACGACTGCAACAAGCAATCGCTCGCGATAAAAGAAGGCAATAACATTGTCGGTCATAATCTGTTGACCCTATTGCTCGGGCTTGCTTTGTTGAAGCAACAGGTAATTGCCTTTCACCACCACCTTGTCGCCGGCCTGAAGCCCGTCGAGAATTTCAACCCGGTCGTTGCTTTGTATTCCCGCGGTCACGGTGCGCTTCTGGTAGTCGCTGCCTGCCGCTACGAAGACAACCGTTTGCCCGCCATCGTTGAGCAAAGCCGATTGGGGGATCGAAATGGCGGTGCGATGCATGTCGGTGATTATCTCTACATTGGCAAACATGTCCGGTTTGAGCTTGCTGTCCGGGTTTGGAACCTCTGTACGAACCTTCACCGTTCGTGTCTCCGGGTCCACCACGCTGGAAATCAGAATGACTTTGCCTGCGAAGCTCGATCCAGGAAAGGCAGGAACTGAAACCTTGACCTCCTGGCCCCGCCTCACTCGCTCGAGGTCCTTTTCAAATACGTTCGCGTCGATCCAGACACGCGAGATATCGATTATCTTGAACAGGTTCGCGTCGGTACCCACGGTGGCGCCGATCGTGGCATTGCGCTCGACTACTATGCCTCCGATCGGAGAGGTGAGAGAAAAGACCGCTGCCAAGTTCGGTTTGTTTACCAGCGCATCAACGTCTGACTCTTTCAGACCGAGTATGCGTAAATGACGGCGGGCCGCCGTGAGCGCCGCTCTCGTCCCCGCAACAGTGCTGTCTGCCAAAGCCTTCGCCACCTCAAGGTCATGCTCGGCAGCCTGGAGATTTTTTCCTGCGGTGATGGTTTTCTCATAGAGCATCTTGGTGCGGTCGTAAGTCGCCTGCGCGAGCTTGACCTCGGCCACCGACGTGCGACGAGCGTTCTCATAGTCCGCGAGCGCTTTGAGATAATCGGCCTCGGCTTGATCGATATCTGCTGATTCAAGGTCCGCCAGCTTCTGCCCTTTCTTCACATTGCTGCCCTGGCCTGCGTAAAGACGTACGAGCCTGCCTTCGTGGACGGGGCCGATGTTTGCCATGCGGTCCTCCGAGACGAGGATCTTCCCTGTGGCGAGTATCGTCCCGGCGATTGACTGCGGTGCAACTGTTTCGGTCTCTATTGCATGGCTTTGCCTTGACGCCGATGTCGGCGCGCTCCCCTGGGGGCTAGAAGCAGTTGGGGGCGCATCAGCAGCCTTCTTGCAGCCTTGATACACCACCATCATGAGAAGCGGTGGAATCAAGAGGGCATGAATTATTCTTCGGTAGAGCATACTTGGCATCCTTTCGGGCGTCCTTTAGCCGAGGCGCTTATTTTTTCAGAGGCGTTGCGGTCGCCAGCTCGAGGTCAAGCAGTGACACCTGGTAATCAAAAAGCGTCTGGTAATAACTGGCCAGCGTTTCGCGCCGGGTGCGGATCGCATCCAGCAAGTCAAGCGTAGAGCTTTCACCGGCCTTCAACGAAAACTCCGTCAGGTTCTGAATGTCATTGACCTTTGTAAGCACGCCTGTGCGGTAAAGCTCAACTCGCCGCTTTTGAATCTCGAACGCAACCATTGCCTTATCCACGTCGCTCAGCACTTGATTGGCAATAAGCTGCTGTTCGTTTTGCGCCTTCCTTCTTTGGATGAGGGCCTTCGCTCGCTCGCCCTGATTGCGATCGGACACCGGTAACGTGATGCCTATACCGAAATTGTAGGAGCTGGTGCCTGACGGAACCTGGGTGACGCCCGTTCCCAACGTGACATCAGGGATCCGCTGAGCGTCTTGCAAGCGGATGGACGCGTCGGCGGAGCGCTCACTGAGTTGCGCGGCCTTCAAATCAGGTCGAGCAGCCAGCGCTTTGTCGCGCAGATCGGCAAGCGAGAACTCGTAAGGCTGATAGTCGAGCGTCCCGGCGACCTCTATATCCGTAGCTCGATAGTCTCCGCCCAGCGTGACTCGCAAATCGCGAACGGCAATCTCGTAATCTCTTTCCGAGTTTGCTACATCGGTGTCAAATTTGAGTTTTTCAACTTCGAGCCGCCGCAGGTCCAGCCCTGAAATCTCGCCAAGCTGGAAAAGCTCGGTCGTATGTTTGAGCGTTTCCTCAAATGTTGTCTGGTTCTCTTTTGCCAGCTTGAGCAACGACTCGGCCAGGAGCACTGCGTAGAACTTCTTCTTCAGATCGTTGGTCAGTTGCCACACGACCATTTGAAACCCGGCCCGGGCCAGGTCGGAATTTGCGTTGGCGGCATCGATTCGCTTGCGTCGCTTCCCGCCAAGCTCGAAGGTTTGAAAGATGTCGTACGCGAACTGCTGTTCTGTGACAACATTTCCACTGAAATCGAGCGGGAGGCCCTCGGAAGTGACGCTGACCTGTGGGTTCGGACGGAGACGCGCGGTTAGTTTTTCCGCGTCCACCATGTCGATGTCGTAGCGGGCTGCCACCAACTGAAGATTCTGTTGCAAGAAAATCGACACGGCGTCCGAAATCGTAATAGACCGCTTCGCAGGAGCCGGCGTTTGCTTCTGATCGTGGGGCATCGCAGCGATGTTGGCATTGATTCGCTTCAAAGGTTCGGGCGATTTTTGTTGCGCAAGGATCGGATGGGTTGTAAGGGTGAGTAAGAGCAGGCTGGCCAGGTAACTCGCGCGATGACTCTTTTGCCGTTGGCAGCATTGCGGCAACGTGCAGCGGCCCTGGCAAATCCACGAATCGCACCGCTCACCGAAGCGGCTCAGAGAATTGTTAGCGCGCTGATACATCCGATCACCTCGCATTCATCGAATTGTTGGATTAACGATTGGTGGCGCGGTGCGAAACCCCACCCGCGTTAGTAGGCCAATCATTGGCAGGTAAGGCACGCCCGCCGCAGGCTGGCCAAGTGACTTCGGTGATAGTTGGAGCGGGCAATCAGACGAGCCCCGCCCTCTACCGAATTAGGCTTGACCGAGAGGCGGCGCCCGACCCGATGTAGGCGTGGTTGTAGTTGAGGGATAAAAAACTGTCAGTGTGGAAACAAACGCAATCTCCGCCAAAGGCGTGCGCGCGAACAGCGGCGCGTGGACGAGGCCGTCGAACAGCTGCTGCTGGAACTGGCACATCGAGCATTCTCTATGATGAGAATGGCCCTTGTCTGAAGACTGTGATCCGCCGGCATCGCTTATGGCAGCAACATCAGGACGATCAGGCGAAACGCGGCCATGACTATGCACCGCCTCGACGGTCGCCCCGTGAGCGATTAGGATAAGCAGCAAGTAAGCTAACGTGCGGCGACAGTTCGCGCGTCGACAGCTTAGTGCTGATGTGGTCCTGCTAATCACGTGTAATCTATATTAATACAATTCGTGGACTCAAACCTATCGGCGGAATTGTTTTCATGACAGGTAAACTCCTGCATCTGGCGCACAACTGCGATTCGAAAAGCCGGGTCAGTAGATCATAGAGCGCCTTCCAGGGCAAAGATGGCCGAAGTTTTTGGTTTCAGGTCAACCATTGACACCACTCATCCTAAAAGATATAGAAGCCAGGTTATTCTGTTTAGGCTAGGCAGACAAAGCCAATTTCTTATTGATCACTTGTATCTTGCTTTTCTGTTCCACCTCCAAAGGCGCGCCGAGCGCGAACTTTACTGACCGATCACGAGAGGAGAAAACTGTAATGTCGAAGATCAGACCAATTATCACTACGTTGTGCCTGTGTTTCATGCTCGCGGCCACCGCCGCGGCGCAGGAGAAGTCCCTTTACGATCGACTCGGCGGTAAGGATTCTCTTACTGCCGTAGTTGATGATTTCGTCGGCCGGTGTGCTGCCGACACGCGCATCAACATGAAGTTCGCCAAAACCGATATTCCCCGTTTGAAGACTCATCTGGTTGAGCAGCTCTGCCAGGTGACTGGCGGACCATGCAAGTACACTGGACGCGACATGAAGGCCGCGCACAAGAACTTGAAAGTCACCGAAGGTGAGTTCAATGCGTTGGTCGAAGATCTCGTAGCCTCGCTCGATAAATTCAACGTCCCGGCAAAAGAGAAGACCGATCTATTGGGAATTCTCGGTCCGCTCAAGGGCCAGATCGTCGAAGTCAAAGGCAATGCCACCGGCACGCCGCTGCCCGCAAACTTCAAACCAGCGCCGCCTTTGAAGCCAAAGATGTAGTCGACGCTGCAGAAAGCTTTTGCGCTCCGAGGCGTAAGGGAACGTTGATTCGTGGTCAGCAACGGTCGCATTGTCGAAGCAACTTCGCCTCGGAGCTAAGCGCTCTAGTCAGTCTGCCTAAAATGGTCACGTACCAAGCAACTGGTTCAATTTTTTGCTGTACTCATCAACGTTGTTGCGCTGGATGACTACCGTAGGAAGAAAGATCGTTTTGTTCACAGGGATCACTGAACGGTCGCCATTCAGGATCTTCGCCGCAGTCTTAACGGCCTCGTATCCGTATTCGAACGGCTGCTGCGCCACCGTCCCAAAGATTGTACCTTCTTTGATCGCTGCGAGTGTCTCCCGTTCGTCGTCGAAGCATACGATCTTGATCGCGCCGAGCTTACCTTCAGGTCTAAGTGCTTGCACAATCGACGGCCCATTGTAGGACCACAAACCCACCATGCCGGCGATGTCGGGAAATTTCTTCAGCGATGCATAAGCGTTTTCCCTGGCGGTAGTGGCGCTACCGTCGTCAGTCATCAGGTCAATAATTTCCACCTTCGAGCCCTGCAGCGATTCCTTCAATCCCGCGAATCGTTCCTGCGCGTTCTGTACCTCGCGTTTGCCGACGAAGACCATGATCTTTCCACCCTGCGGGAGAGCTTGCTTGATGAGTGCTCCGGCCTGGCGTCCAGCCGCACGGTTGTCGGCGCCGAGGTAGAGAGTGCGATCGCTATCCGGTGCGTCGCTGTCCTGGGTGATGACCAAAGCCCTCTTCGCCGCGTCGTTAATCACCTTTTTCTGACCAGCGGGATCGATCGGACTGACAGCAATGGCATCGGCATCATCACGATCCAGCGCCTGTCGAATGAGTCGATTCTGCTCCTCCACGCTTCCGTCATTTGTGGTTTTGAAGGCGACTGTAACATCGGTCAGTTCGGCGTCAGCTTTTTCGCATCCCTTGTGCACGATCTTCCAGAAGTCGGAGGTGGTGTTGGTGATAAAGGCGACCGTCTTTACCGCCTTAGGCGGTTTGGGGGGAGAGGCGCAACAGACTAACAGGGTCAAGATAAACGCCAGTAAGCAAATGGACCTACGTTGAATTAGTCTTTTCATGGCTGGAATCTCCGGTGAAAGAGTCTCTTGTTAACATAGAATGGAAATCTATTCACTTTAGTCTAGAACACTTCCTTCGGGTCAAACAGTAGCGGGAAGAATTGTCCACCGAGCTTCTCTCCGGCGGGAATTCTCGGCACGCCTTCCAGCAATGGTTCATTCGAACAGGAACGGACGCCGTCGCGGATAACGTTAATCACGGCCGCCCGTCGCGGCCGGTCAGTCCGGTTCTCATATGAGCCATGAACTCATAAAACAGGTTAAGTAGATATATGTTTATGTAATCACTCACGCTTGACGGGCCCCAGCGTTTCATCCAGCCAACTGTTCAGTGTGGTTACGAGCAACTCAAAAGACGGAGGAACGTGCCCGCCATCGTAAAGCACAACCCGTTTCGGCTCGGGCAATACTCTGAAGAGCGGTTCGGCCTCGGTCTTAAGTGAGAGGTTCTCGTCATAGCGGCCGTGCATTAACATCTTTGGCGCGCGGATATGGGGCGCGAAGTTAATGGGATTGGCTTCGGCAATCCACGGAACATAAGACTTTCGGTAGCCCGCTCCCTGGAAAAACACCGAGCGGTAACGATCCTCAACGGCTGCCAGGATCAATCCGATGCGCGCGCCGGCGCTTGGCCCAAAGAAAGCAATGCGGCTCGAATCGATGTCATTTCTTGTCCCCAGGTAATCAAGACCACGACGCAGATCGGTAATCCAATTGACGATCTTTTCGCGGTATTCAACCGTCTTCGGGTCAGGCTCTGAGTAGCCTTCAGGTCTGAGACGTTCGCTGTAACCCTTGATTACAACTCCAAACACTGCGCGGCCTGATTTGATAAGCGGTCCGAGACGATCCTCTATCGCATCCGGCAGCGGACGGAGACCATTCTCGACGTCGGAAGCAGGCACGAAATGGATCACCTGCAAGGGCCGTGCGAAATTTTTAGGCAGATAAAGATACGCAATAGCGCGCTCTCCGTCTGCGCCAATAAATGTAATCTTCTCGCGCCGCCACGAGTCATTTTCTCTGACCTCAGTGATCTGCGCGTCAAGCGGCGTCTTGTCGTAGCGATAATACTTCAGCCATTCTTTGAAACTCGCATCGCTTGAAGCTGTGTAGGTGGGAATCTCTTCTTCAATCTCGATCCGCTTCGCTCCCTGATCGCCCGCCGCGCCCGGCGTATTGAGCGCGCAACGAAAGCCCAACTTGTTAGAGCTGTAGAAGCCTGGAAGATAGCCATAACTTGCGAACCCATATGAAGGCTCTCCCCACGCGCCGCCGCCCGCAACGAAGCCTTCTGAAGTTTCGTTAAGAAACCACTCAGTGACATTTCCGGCCATGTTGTAAGCGCCGAAAGGACTAAGTCCAAACTCCGAGCTATTCACCGGCATAGTCCCGTCGTTCTTAAAATTGGCGCGATAGTCGAGCGTCTCACCCGGATAGAAAACTCCCCAGGGCATGAAATTTACCAGCGCTGAAGTGCTCCCATTACGCGCGGCTTTTTCCCACTGAAAAATTGTCGGCAGTTGCTTGCCTTTGAAGGCAGCGAAGGCGGCGGCCTCATACCACGTGATGTCCGTCACCGGATGATCAGCTTTACCTTCAGGGAAATTCTGGTTCGACCAGGTACGCGGCCCCGGCAATCCCGAGCGGTCGCGGAACTCCTTCATCGCCTCTTCCCAGGAGAATGTCTTTCCGTCTTTGACAAATGGATACTTCCAATACTGCTTCTTCAAATAGCCCCCGGCGTTGATGAAGTCTTTGTACTGCTGATTACTGACTTCATATTTATCGATGAAGAAATCGTCGAGCCGCACTCGCGCGTCTGTAGGCCGCGCCCAGGCAACCAGCCGGTAATCACCGCCCGGCACGAACGCCATGCGGTCTGGCATTTTGTCGGCGGCAAATAATTTCTGTTGGACGTTAATCGGCGGCGGCAGGACGATCATGCTGCCGTAGTGCATGATGGCGCCGGACACTGTTTGCTCAGTCTTGGCGTAGCCATCCTTCTCGATGTAGAGAATATATTGACCGCGCGCCATCCGTAGATTGGCTATCGGTGTAGTGCCGGCGAGTTGCCGCGCGGGAAACTGGCCCGACTGATCCGGCGAAAAGCGCTTGAGGTAAACTTGCGCGCCCGGAGGATCCGTTGTTACGGAAATGGTGTTAGAAATTGTCGGCATCAGCCGGGAGATCGTCGGATCATCCGGCAGATATTTCTGGGCCGCCATCGCGAGATCGTAAGCCTCGAAATACTTTTGCGACTGCGCGAGTTGCTCAATGCGCGGAACCTGCGCTCTGGCCCACTTCAGTTTGGTACTGCGCCAGAAGAACCAACCCGCGAACGCTACAATTACGACCGCTGCCAGCGCGATCAGGCCTGTTCGGCTCGATGCCATTTGCCATAGCTTCTTAAGACTGCTTTCCCTTTCGATGTCTCGGGTTGTTTCAGCAACTTCGATGACCGTGCGAGCGTCCGGGTGTTCGGCAGTCCCGACCATCGCCGGCGGTGGGCTTACCGCAATCGATTCACTCCTGCTGGAATCTGGCGGTGTAGAGCGTTCGAGCCTCTGTTGAAAGTGCAGTTCCTCGCTCAGGCTCCGCAGATCGATCAGGAGGTCTTTGGCTGTTTGATAACGCTCATCCGGATCTTTGCGCAGAGCTTTACCGACAATCCTCTCAAGCTCGGCAGGCACTTCGTTGGAAAATCGAGCCAGTGGCGGTGGCTCGTGCGTAAGGATTGCTGAAGCGGTGGCGGCAGAACTCTTGCCGGCGAACGGTTGCTGTCCGCTCAGCATTTCGTAAAGCACGACGCCGAAACTGAAAATGTCGCTACGCCCATCGAGCGCTTCGCCGCGCACCTGCTCCGGCGACATGTAAGGCACTGTACCAATAATCGCTCCGGGAGTACTGAGCATGACTGCAGTCTCAGCCTCGGGTTGGACTGCTTCGGAGTGTTGGATTAGTTTCGCGAGGCCAAAATCCATCACCTTCGCCTGTCCGCGCGCGGTTATAATGATATTCGACGGCTTGATGTCTCTGTGAATGATTCCGTGCGCATGAGCTTCCGCCAAGGCGTCCGCCACTTGAGTACCAATGGCTAGCGACTCTGATAGAGCGAAAGGCTTCCTCTTCATTCTGATGTCAAGCGTTTCGCCCTCAACGAACTGCATGGCTATAAAGCTTCGACCGTCTGCTTCACCAACTTCATAAACAGAGCAAATGTTAGGATGATCGAGAGTCGCCGAAGCGCGTGCTTCTCTAACCAGGCGCTTGCGAGCATGTTCATCTGAGATAGTTTGGGTTGGTAAGAGCTTGAGGGCGACGCGGCGGCCAAGGGTCTCTGCTATCACGGCTCAGTATTGCGCTTCAACTCTTCCACTCGTTTTTGCCAGTCACTTCGCACGGCTTGAAATTCCCATCATCGGGAGGGTGTAGTCTGAGAGCAAGCGATCCGTCACGTAATGTACCTCACCCATCCCACGCGCGCCCAGTTGAGGTTGATCTCATAGCGGCCTAAACAAGCGCGGGGGTATGGCTTGGTCTTATGCGTACGGAAGCTGGATTCGTCGGCGCTGAAGAATTTGCCAAGAGACTTTTAGAAACCGCTAATTATTCCCTGCGCGATGAGATTCATTCTAGCTTACGAGTACGCGGAAACAACCGGCAACATCTGGGTTGCGGAATTGAGGTAGAAGGCACGTGTTGGGTCAGCCAATAGCGCCGCGCCGCAGGCGTTGAAGTGCGCCTCGCATTTTGCTGGTCCTTTTCGGCAACTGGATGTGACCTTCAGTGTCGGCTTGCTTGATTGCAATTAACAGACTCTCAACATCAGTTGCGCC
>WNFZ01002347.1_pt1 | contig 26764 bp, 24 predicted proteins | sample 5400081 | NCBI WGS metagenome assembly WNFZ01 (sample SAMN13153365, study PRJNA577476) | soil metagenome | isolation source: 80 cm soil or saprolite under grassland replicate 1 | place: USA:California | collected 2016-06-15 | reverse complement strand
GTACGCGAAGCTTCCAGAACCGCACAGCCAGCCAATCGTCCAGCACGGAATCGATTTTCTCATTGAGAAGATTCTCGCGTCTCCGGGGGAAATCACCGTAGTGGCGATCGGTCCACTGACAAACATCGCTTTGGCAATACGTCAAGAGCCGCGCATGGTGGCGGCACTCAAGGAGATCATCATCATGGGTGGCGCACTCCGACACGAAGGCAATACAACGGCGTTGGGGGAATTCAACACCTACGTTGATCCTCATGCCGCATATATTGTTTATCATGCAGGGATTCCCGCGACGCTTGTGCCTCTCGATGTGACATATCAATGTATTTTGACATCGGGCGACATAAACCGTTTGCAAAAGATCGATTCACCAATTACAAAATTCATTGAGGATGCAACCCGTTTTTATATGGAATTCCACGATGAATATCAGCAAATCGAGGGATGTGTCATCAATGATCCGCTCGCGCTGGCATTGACCTTTGCACCTGAGTTATGCATCTATCAGGAATTGCCCATGGATGTGGACATTTCAGGGGGCATCTCGATGGGCAAAACAGTGGCCGATTTTTACAACTATGGGAAACAGCCTCCGAATATGAAAGTGGCTTCGGAAGTACGAGCACGAGATTTTATTGAGCTATTCTTGGAGAGAATAGAGAACCTTGCACGTTCCCGGCTGCCTTAATAAAGCGTGTAGAAACAGCGGCGGAAAGCACTCGTCTATCTCACCGAAACCGTGAAAGATATTCAGGGTTACAATTCATAAGACAGCCCGCAGATCAAATTAAAAACGTTGTTTATCAGCCCTAGCGGGCAAATTACCATTCGATGGAGGTAGAAACTATGAGAGAAACAGCCATGCAGAGCCAGAAGAGCAGCAGATCCTGGCTGAATATTGGAAGAGATTTCAATACGATGACTTGGGTGCTCATTCCTGTCGCAATTGCCATTAATATCGCTATTGGGCAGATCGTTGTCCTGCTCAAACTGCCGGTGTATCTAGATTCCATTGGGACGGTGTTTGTGGCAGCAATCTGCGGACCCTGGGCGGGCGCGCTGACCGGTGCTCTATCTAACATTATCTGGGGGGTCGCGGTGGACCCAAATGCCCTGCCCTGGTGGCCCGTCGCCTTTTTCATCGGCTTAGTAGCTGGGCTATGCGCCAATGCGGGATTGTTCAAGAGTTGGTGGAAAGTTGTTGTCACAGGCTTTCTCGTCGCTCTTACTGCCGCGACCGTTTCAACTCCGATTGCCGTATATCTCTACGGCGGCATTACAGCCAGTGGTTCTTCGCTGATTACTGCTTATCTGCTCCAGACCGGACAGGGTGTTTTACAAGCCGTATTCAGCACAAACTTCCTCGTTGAGCCGGTGGACAAGATCACGACTTCGATGCTTGCTTTCGCGATCATACAGGGACTCTCAAGGCGTTTTGTGGCTCGGTTCCCACGCCCTGAAAACGTGGAAATTGAAGGTGGCGCCAGCCAGACGCAACTATACATTGCTGTGGGCGTCGTCGTTCTGCTCATCTTGTTTGCAGCATTCATGCTGCGGAATGTCCTTGGCGGCGGTGGCGGATAGATTCGACATTGAGCAAAAGAGACCAGGCCTCAAAAGCCTGGTCTCTTTTTGTCCTTTATAATTCGCACATGCATGAACGCCTTTCCTTTTATGTCAAACGTGATAGCGCGCTGCATCGTCTCAACCCGCTGACAAAGTTGACCTTGGTCCTCAGTTTGGTTTTGATTTCCTTTCTCAATCCCTGGTATTGGATACCTCACATTCTGTTACTGATTGTTATTTTCCCCTTGAGCTTTCTTGGCAAAGTCAACCGGGAATTTTTGCGCACATTTTTACGGCTCATCCTGCCTGCTGCCAGCTTTCTCTTTTTCATGCAGGCTTTTTTTCAACCGATTGGTGAGCGCGTGATTTTCAAAATTTGGTTTTTGGATATTACCCAGGAAAGTTTACTATTTGCTTTTCGAAGTGCAACGCGCATTATTGTTATGGTTTCTTCTTTTGCCTTGTTTTTATTGAGCACTCATCCAAGCGAGTTAATGTCTGATCTGACGCGCCGCGGTCTTCCACCTCAATTTGCTTATGTCATTATTTCTACGCTGCAAATTCTGCCGCAGATGCAAGCCAAAGCGCAGACGATCATTTCCGCACAACGCTCGCGTGGACTGGATACCCAAAGTAGTTTTTTCGGTCGAGTTGGTTCGCTCTTTCCTCTGGTCGGACCACTTGTTTTCGGTTCGCTAGTGGAAGTGGAGGAACGCGCCATCGCCATTGAAGCGCGCGGGTTTACCTCCACCCGCGCGAAAACATCCTTGTACGATATTCCCGATTCAAAATTCGATAAAACATTGCGTTGGATTCTGATCATGCTTGCTATTATTTCATTCGCCCTCAAAATATGGCTATCGTAAACCTGCAAAACGTCACCTACAAATATCCGCTCACTGATTCGCCCGCTTTGCAAAATATTAACTTACAGGTGAAAGAAGGTGAGTTTCTGGCGATCATTGGCCCAAATGGCGCAGGGAAATCCACGCTGTGTTATACACTCGCCGGCTTTGTCCCACACTTTTTCAAAGGGGAACTTACGGGCACAGTTGAGGTCGCGGGGATCGAATCACAAAATTCATCCCTGAGCGAATGGGTGTTGAATGTTGGGCTTGCTTTTCAAAATCCGTTCAACCAGATCAGCGGCGCAAAATATACAGTCTTTGAAGAACTCGCTTTTGGATTGGAAAACATCGGTGTTTCACGTGAGGAGATGAAAGTACGTGTGGAAGATGCGATGAAGCTAACCGGCATCAGAGACTTAGCAAATCGTTCTCCCTATTCTTTATCTGGTGGGCAACAGCAACGCGTCGCACTGACCTCCATTCTGGTCATGCAACCAAAGGTTCTCGTGCTCGACGAGCCAACCTCACAGATGGATCCAATTGGTACGCGCGAAGTCTTTAGCGTGATCCGTACGATGGCAGAACGCGGCATGACGGTGATTCTCGTGGAACACAAGGTGGAATGGATTGCACAGTTTGCAGATCGCGTCATCGCTTTGAAAGATGGGCAAATCCTTCTCGATGGTACTCCCTCCGAGGTACTGACCTCTCCCCTACTACAGGAAAAAGGTTTTGGGATTTCGCGATATACATCTGTCGCACGCAAAGCACAAGAGATGGGATTATGGAAGAGAGACAAGTTACCAGTTACATTGGACGAAGCAGTGGCAGGGTTCAGTTCCCCTCTCCTTAAGGGAGAAAGGGGTCAGGGGTGAGGGCAAAATGAACATTGAAATCAAAGACCTATATTTCACTTATCCTAATGGTGTGGAAGCATTGCGAGGCATTTCACTAGCCATTGAATCGGGTGAGCAGGTTGCGATTGTCGGCCAGAACGGCGCGGGAAAAACAACTCTCGTCAAACACTTGAATGGATTATTACAACCTACTCATGGTAAAGTGTTGATCGGTGAGCGGGATACGACCAAATATGCGGTGGCGAAACTAGCAAGCCAAGTTGGGTATGTTTTTCAAAACCCTGATGAGCAATTGTTCTCGAAGAACGTTGGTGCTGAAGTTGCGTTCGGGCCAAGAAATCTTGGGTTTAGCGCCGAACGGGTGCAGGCGTTGGTCAACGATGCGCTGGCGTTGACAGAATTATCCGATAAAACGGAAACAAATCCGTATGACTTATCTGCTACATGGCGGAAGATGGTCGCCATTGCGTCCATCATTTCGATGGATACAGAGATTGTCGTTTTCGATGAGCCTACCACTGGACAGGATGCGGTCAATGTGGCGCGGATTGCCAATGTGATTGCAGAATTGCGGAAGCGCGGCAAGACAGTTATCACAATCACACACGATATTGACTTTTGCGCGGAAAATTTTGAGCGCGTGATCGCCATGTCACAGGGGAAAATCCTCCTGGATGGACAAGCAAACGATGTGTTGGGACAGGAGGAAATTCTGTCAACAACCTATGTAGACCCACCACAATTGACGCGGCTTGGAAAACGACTCGGGTTTAAGGAAACCGTAAGAAATCAAGAAGAATTTTTGGCACATCTATCACCGCGCTGAGCGGAGCGACGAATGATCCTGAGCCGTGTCGAAGGATAAGTGAGGAGCGCAGTCGAAGCGTAGTTGTATATCCTACTTGTTATAAACAACCAATTCGTCATATCCAGAATCTTCAGCAAACTCGCGTTTATAGATGACGTTATTGAACACCGCGAGCACGATCTCAGCTGTGGTATAAATTTTGCAACCGGAATCAAAATGCCCACCAATCGTTTTTCCATCTTCATCTGAAATTGAGATATGCAAATGTGAACCGTGTATTGAAACTATCCCTGTAATAGAAACGATCTCGAAATAGCCATCGTACTCGGAATAGAAATCGCGGTTCGCCAGTCGCAGAGTCGCATGCGCTAAGCTCCCAACGCCGCTCAATATACACCCCGCTTCAACATTCTTTTGCTGCACAAAATCTTGAATTGAATCAAACAAGTCCTGCCCAGACTTTAGACGAAAGGTATAATTTTGCATAGTCATTCCTTAGCGCCGATTATACAATCGGACTAAATTAGTTTACATATTTGCAACGTTGGTTTTCGGTCTGCTCATGTAAAATTGAAGTGCACAGGAGTAAGCATGGCTAAATTAAATGTGCAGGTTTTTAAAAGTATTCATGAAATAGACCCCGTGATTTGGGATCGCATTGTCGCGGGGCGAGGTTTTCAAAGCCACCACTGGTACCAGTTTGGGGAACGTGCTATGGCGGACTGCTCTCCCACCTACTTAATTGCCTGGGATGGGGACACACCCATCGCAGGTGCCGCCCTTTTTAAGGTACATAATGAACCTTTACCACTTCCAGAGGTCGCGCGGCGCTTTATGGCTCAGGTGTTCAAACGACGCCCCCTGCTCATATGCCGCTCACCATTGGCAGATACTTCAGCTTTGCTATTACCGGGCGAGCCGCTCCGTGATGAAGCACTGGCTACTCTGGCGCAGGCTGCACGGGAGGAATTCAAAAAGCAACGCTGCTCATTTCTTGTTTTCGACTTTTTGCTTACCGAACAATTGCGCTATCCAGCCTGGCCTCCCAGTTTTGAACCAATCACCGTTTCAGAGCCTGGAACCTATATGCCGATTGAATGGGAAAGCTTCGAAGCCTATCTCGAAGCCGGTAATAAACATGATCGCCAGCACTACAAACGCAGTCTGCGTGAGGCTGAAAAGAACGGACTTGTGCTCAGTAAGCACAAAACCATCTCAGATATAGACAGGGCTTTGAGATTGATTCGCAACGTCTCCATCTGGCATGGTTCTGCGCCGAATCCCTGGATGCGTGGCCTGCTTGAAAACTTTTCTATGATCGATGGCACATGGCTTGAAATCCATAAAGAGAAAGAGTTGGTTGGTTGTGGCGCGGTCATCCGCGATAACAAGTTCCAGCTTGCCCTCGCTCTTGGTCTCGAAGATGATGTCCCTGGTGGTTATTTCCTATTGTTATATACTGCACTGCAAGAAGCCTTTGAACACCAGGTCCGCCTCGTTCGCTTTGGAAGTGGAGCTTATGATATAAAGCGCAGGTTAGGGTTCCATCTTGAAGACACGAATCATGCCATGCTAACGATGGCAGGGATCAGATCTCGCGCTGTAAAGCAACTTGCAAAGATCGATTAGACCAACATGCTTCTTGGCATCTCACAATCCATCGCCACTTTACTGACGATTATCCTGTTCTACGCAATGGATTTTGCGCTTATCCGTCGTTATGATAAAAAAAGACAAGCCAGCGGCTCGGGACGTTCGTGGGATTTCACATTCTTTATCTTTGCAATGGTCGCGGTGCTTGTCCTGCAGCCCATCCTTTTCCCAATTATCAGTTTTCGCACATCAGAGACATGGGGATTGATTATCCAAGTCATTGGCGTGTTCACCATTCTAACTGCATTGGCTTTACATATCTGGTCGCGCGCGCATTTACAACAGTTTTATGCAGAGCGTGTTGAGGTTCAGCCAGAGCACAAAGTCATCGATACGGGTCCGTATAAACTTATGCGTCACCCGGTCATCACATCGTTTTTTGGAATTGCAATCGGACTGTTTTTGATTAATCCTGCACTGACAACACTGACTGCTTTGCTTTATACAATCTGGGATTTCAGCCGCGCCGCGAAACAGGAAGAAGACTTGCTCACGAATACTTTGCCTGGCTACGCAGAATATGCGCGTCGCACTCCCCGATTCCTGCCGCGCCTTTCGAGGAGCCAATGATTCCCTTTGAGGATTTCCTGCTACTCTCCACGGAGGAAGTTGCCGCACTGGTAAAAGCCACCGGGCAAAAAGTCTGTGTGTTCCCTGTGAATGGGACGCGGCGCTGGTTCATGCTTGAACATGCTGAGAAGATCAGAGATGATTTCTTCGAAGCCTATATGGATATTTCAATTAAGAATCATGTGGAACTATGTGCCCTGTTGTTTGATCATGGCATTGACACGATCCTTGCCCCAGTGTTTGGGAGCGAGCTCATGCACCGCGGTGACGAATATACCCAGCGCGTGGGTATAGACGGCTTAGTACGCACAGCCACTGACAAGAATTATCGAGAGTTCTTCGAGAGATACAACATCAAGGTCCGCTTTTATGGCGATTATCGCGATGTACTGACCGGTACCCCCTATGACTATGCCTTGAAATCAATGTACGAAGTGACTGAAGCGACAAAGCACAAAACGGGCTTTCGCCTGTTTTTTGGCGTCTTTGCAGATGAAGTGACTGAAACTATCTCACGCCTTTCTGTGGAACATTATCTTGCGGAAGGCTCCATCCCTGATAAACCGACTCTTGTCCGCAAATATTATGGCGAAGAACTACCGCCCGTCAGTATATTTATTGGCTTTGATAAATTCAGTGTATTTGACATGCCTCTCCTGGCAACCGGTGAAGAAGACTTGTACTTCTCTCTTAGCCCATCGCCCTACCTGACCCAGCGTCAATTGCGCGCCATTCTCTATGATCATATTTATGTCCGCTGCACACCAGAGCCTGATTACCAAAAATTAACAAGCGCTGAACTCAGTTGGTTAAGAGATTATTACCGCAGGAATAAAGATTATGCCTTTGGCATTGGAAAGCTGAAGTTCAATTTATGGGTTCCTGAAAGGGGGAGTGAAGAATGAGAGATCTGATTGCAAACCTCATTGATGAAATTGGGCCTGGTCACATGGGCAGCACGGCTTACGATACTGCCTGGGCTGCTCGCTTAGGTGAAATTGACTGGAACTTGAGCACTCATGCCCTCGCGTGGCTGGCAGAAAACCAACTCCCTGATGGCTCATGGGGGGCACGCGCGCCTTTTTATCACCATGATCGGGTGATTTGCACCCTGGCCGCGATGATTGCACTTTCATATCGTGGCCGCCGCGGACATGATAAGGTGCAGATTGAAAACGGCAAACTTGCCCTCGAGCGGATTGTCGGCGGCGCAACAGAGGGGTTACAAGCTGATCCAAACGGAGCAACTGTCGGCTTTGAAATGATCGCGCCCACCCTCGCGGCGGAAGCTGAGAAGCTGGGGTTGATCAAAAATCAAGGGAATCGCATCTTAGGGCGTCTATCCAGACAACGCTCAAAGAAACTTGCTTATCTTCAAAATAATATGATCAGCAGGCATGTGACAATGGCTTTTTCCGCTGAGATGGCGGGCACTGACGGAAAACATATGCTGGATATCGAGCACCTGCAGGAGGCGAATGGTTCTGTGGGGGTAAGTCCATCAGCAACCGCTTATTTCGCGACTTATATCAAGAGAAGCGATGAAACTTCTTTAAATTATTTGCGAAGTGTGATGAAGGTTGATGGTGGCATGCCGAACGTGGCACCTTTTGACGTCTTTGAGATCGCCTGGGCATTATGGAATCTCAGTTTGATTCCTGATCTGAAAAGGAACGGGAAACTACAGCCTCATATTGATTTTCTCTCGAACGCTTGGCAGCCCAAACGTGGCGTTGGTTTTGCAGCAGGTTACTCTGTTAAGGACAGTGATGATACGGGTCTGGTTTACGATACCTTGTTAAGATTCGGTTGTGAAAAGGATCTTGCTAGTGTTTTAATATACGAGGAAAAAGATCACTTCCGCTGTTTCGACTTGGAGGCAAACCCATCCATCAGCGCCAATATTCATGTGCTGGGTGCATTGGTACAGGCAGGATTGGATCAAAGGAACTCGTCTGTTCAAAAACTTATTCGTTTCCTGCAAAAAGCAAAGGGGCAAAATCCCTTTTGGGTGGATAAGTGGCACTCATCTCCATATTATGCGACAGCCCACGCGATCATTGCCGGTAGAGATTTTGCCAAAGAATTGACGGAAGATTCTGTGAAGTGGATCCTCCAAACACAGAACAAAGACGGCTCGTGGGGTACTTATTTGCCCACCGCCGAAGAGACAGCCTATGCCATTCAAGCTCTTTGGGTCTGGAATGAGAATATTGCCAAGATACCCAAAAATGCTTTGAAAAACGGAGCCCGCTGGCTCAAGGAACATATGGATCAACCCTATCCACCTTTATGGATCGGAAAGTGCTTGTATAACCCGAGCCTTGTAATTCGCTCGGCGGTAATTAGCGCGCTTGCGCTGGCTCAGTAAAACTATGAACATACAGCTTGATACTATTCTGACTGTTCCTGTCTCTGACCCGGACGATTCACGACGGCGGAGACTTCTCAACATCCTTATGCTTGGCACAGTGATCGCTGCCCTGGCTGGTTTGGCGGCCGTCATTTTAGATAGTTTTACCAGCCAAAGTTTTACTTCTACTGAAAGGCAGATATTTCTAGAGGGTATTACCTTTGTTACATTGGGTATTGCTGCAATTTATTATGTTAATCGACGCGTTTCAGGACAATGGGCCGCCCTTTTATACTTACTGTTGTTGACTCTTATCTTTACATTTTCAGATGATCCGGAAAGCCTGGCTGGTGGGCGGTCACTTTTTGTTTACACGATTCCAATTGTCATATCGAGCTTAATCTTATTCCCTCTGGCCAGTTTTATATTTGCAGCACTTAGCAGTATCATTATTGTCGTACTCGCTAACTCTGTCCCCACAGTTCCAAATGCAACTGGGATCATTGGTTTTTTCCTGCTCGCTCTGATTTCGTGGTTATCTGCGCGCAGTCTTGACCAAGCCCTCAGAGAACTTCGTGCAATTAATGCAAATTTGGACCAGGTCGTTATTGAACGAACACAAGCTTTGGCTGAGTCTCTGGATCGAGAACGCATTGAAGCTGGTCGCAATCAGGCGATCTTGAATTCCATTGCTGATGGTGTCGTTGTTTTTGATACGAAGTGGAATGCCATTCTTGCAAATCCGGCGCTAAAGAGCATGCTTGATCTTCCCATAGAGCTGATCGTTAACAAAAACTTCCGTGATCTCATCGAACATCCACGGCTTTCACCCCGCAGCCGGGGACTCCTGTATGCCATGATGGAGCACGATACCCAGCCGCCTAGCTTTCGCATTGAATGGGGCGCAAAGACGCTTTCCATCAGTGCAGCAGAGGTATATGATAACTCTAAGGATCGAAACGCAAACATTGGAACTGTGACTGTTTTCCGTGACTTCACGCGCGAAGCTGAGGTGGAGAAACTCAAAAGCACATTCGTTGCCATTGTTTCTCACGAGTTGCGGACACCGCTCAATGCCGTTTTGGGTTATGCAGAGATGTTCAAAGAGTCCGTTTACGGACCCATGAACGAGAAGCAGATCAACATGGCAGATCGCATTATGAAAAATACACAACGTCTGCTTGGGCTGATCAACGACCTGCTCGACCAGGCACAAATGGAAGCGGGAAAACTGACCATCCAAATGGGCCCTGTCAGACCGGCTGAATTGCTGGAAAACATGCACGGCGTCATGGATCAAATCGTTCATGAAAAGGGTTTAAGGCTGACTAGTGAAATCGATGATAATCTCCCTGAAATCTTGAAAGGAGATGCAGCGCGCCTGCAGCAAATTTTGGTCAACCTTGTCAATAATGGCGTCAAATTCACAGATCAAGGTACAGTGCATGTGAGACTATTTTGTCCCCATGCAAATAGATGGGGTATCGAAGTATCCGATACTGGACGCGGGATCCCTGAATCCGAAATTCCATATATATTTGATACCTTTCGACAGGTGGACGGTGCCGCAACGCGCTCTCAAGGCGGATTTGGGCTGGGGCTATCGATCGTCAAGCAGCTAGTCAACTTGATGAATGGGGAGGTCAAAGTGAAAAGCAAAGTGGATAGCGGTAGTACATTTACCGTTATCCTACCCTTGGTCATCCAAGAAGCGAATATGGAGAAATGGAGAAATCTATGAGTGAGTTGGCTTTGATTATCGAAGACGATGAAGATCTTGCCAATATTTTTGCCGAGGCGTTACGCGGCGTTAACTTTGAAGTGGAACATGTCGCAGATGGACAGGTTGCACAAGAAAGATTGAAAAATGGAGTTCCGCCATACTTGATCCTATTGGATATGCACATACCCCATATCTCAGGCGCAGATTTATTGACCAATATTATCAGGAAAGATGAACGGTTAGCAAAAACCATCGTCATTATCACTACTGCCGACGCGCGTATGGGTGAAGCCTATACTGAACAAGCAGATTTTGTAATGATCAAACCCATTTCATTCGTTCAGTTACGTGATCTGACAAGCCGCCTGAAACCGAAGGAACAACAATAAGGTGAAATACATCAGGGAATATTGGTCGGTCTCGAAAGCATATCGCGTTCTGCTTATTCTCGCAATTGTTTATGCGGTTCTGAGGCTTGCAATCCAAATATTCCTTTTCGCTGACGCGCTGAGTCCCGAGGCAGTGGCACAGGGCGTCCAGGTCTCAGCGGATTTACAACAATCCTACATTGCCTCAGCGCAACACTTTCAGGCTCGTGAAGATCTCTACATGAAAGGGTCGCTGGAACATGTAGAAGCGCATTACCTTTATTCACCTGCTTTTGCGTTTTTTTTCAGCCCTATTCTTCTCTTACCATTACCTATCCTTTTGCCGCTCATGTTGATGATTCACATCCTGGCATATGCATTGTTATACATTTGGTGGAATCGAATATTCGACCGAAATCATTTAACCAATGTTTCCAGACAATGGGCAGGTCTTTTACCGCTTTATTTGGTGTTCTCCGTTTTTTGGGACGATCTGTCTTACATGAACACCTATATCATCATTGCTCTGTTCGCAACGTTTCTGATCGAGGCGGTCTTAGAGGAAAAATTGGGATGGGCTGCATTCTGGTTGGGAGCAGTGATCTTACCCATCAAGCCACACTGGGCTTTTGCATTGGCTTTGCCTTTATTGCTCGGAAGATATCGTTTCTTTTTTAAATTACTGGGTGGAGCAGCGCTGGCTTATCTGATCGTAGCGGGAATAACGATTCTAGCCGGTGGACTTGAATATGGCATTCGGCAATATCAAGATTATTTTGGATTCCTTGCCCGCCTCACGCGTGACTATCCTTGGTGGGGACCCGATAAGCCTTTTCTAGGCTACAACCATTCCATCATGCAAATTATTTTGTACTATTTTGGAGTATCTGCGGCAAACATGCGATTGGCGACAATTGTCAAATTAATATTGCTTGTCCCTCTCGGATGGGTCAGTTTGAAAATCCTGCGCAATCCTAGCAAAAAGGCGGGAAACGAAATTCCGGAAACCGCGTTGGCGCTTGTCTTTGCATTTTATCTGGGAGCCTTTATCTGGTTGGATATGGTTTGGGAATTGTCACTTGGTTTAGTTATCTTTGCTTATTTGCTAGCGACATCTGGACAAAAGCGGACTCGAGTCTTCTTGTGGATATTATTTGGACCCTATGCCCTTTTGGATATTTGGCGGTTGATCAGCTACATAGCATTCGGAGATAAGGTTCTTTATCAAGGTGCTTATGTCCTTACCGACCCACTTATTTATGTCCCATGGATCATGATCGTATTGCTCGTTTTCTATGCAATACTATTGTTGAGATTAAATCGATTCTCGATGAAGTCTGTTTGAATAACTTCATCAATCTAAAAGCGACTCCTGCACAATCGAAGGAGTCGCTTTTCTTTTTGAGGTTATTCTAGGTAAAGCAGGATGCCATCCCGCTCTACGATGTGCCCTTAATCATTCAAATGATAAGTATGATACGAATTCTGGCATGGATTCCCCCAAGCGATGTGCATTTCACGGGAGGTCAAGTCGATCACCATCGCCGAGATGGTACTCTCTCGGTCAAGAGGGTCAATACCTTCGATATTGTGATTACAAATTGAGTTCGGCAAGTTGACATGATCCTTCTGAATTGCCTGCAAAGTCTTAATCGTATGCGTGGAGTTCTGTCGCAATAAGCGATTCGCACGGAAGTATCGCACACGAGATGAAATCAATTCTTCAGGCTCGTTTTCGATCTCTTTCATCGTGGGGCTGAGATAATGATTGGTATGGACCATGTACCCATCTGTGCCATGCAGAATGTCAAACTTTCGGGACGAAACCTCGACGGAATACAGTTCCCCGTGTTCATCTACAAGCAGATGGTTGTAGCCCGCTGCACGGTGAGAGATCAGTGTACGTCCCAGCGCTCCAGAGAGCCGCCTTGACGCTAAGACTGCACGTGACACGACCAAACGTGGGATGCCAATGCGCGAGTCATTTGGATAGACTGAATCAATAAGTTGGGCAATTCCATAAGCGTTGAATCCAACATTACAGAGGAGCCCACCATACGTCATCGCAAGAAATGGAGGTTCTTCTTTTGGTCTTGCCGAAACGACATAAACATCGTTTTCATCCTCTGGCAGCCAATCTTCGTTATGCGCAAGAAGCACATGACCATCCGCGGTACGTTCTTCATTGACTGCAAAACTTGAGCAACGTGTGAGGTGAAGCGCATCCATCGTCACCGCTTCCATCACATTTAGTACCAAGACGTCATCAAATGAGACGTCCGCGCCTTTGGCAATGCCCTGCATTTCATCGATATACTGGGGATAACGTTCCTCAGCAAAGGGTAGATATTTACGTGACTGTATCTTTGCCCCACTCCATGTAAGTTCCAACGAGTCATAGGTCTGATCGATGAGCACATGTGCATTTTCAATGCTATGCTGCACCTGCTCACGGCGCGCTTCACCGATCTGGCATCCCATCTCATAATGGGTTCCAGAGACCTCAACGAGGGGCGGTGGAGCGTTATGAATAAGAGTATTAGGAACGGGTGTTTCTCTGGAAGCCATATTTCCTCTGTAAAATTAATCCGCCCCGTTGTTGCAGCGGGGCGGATTAATTATAACATGAGAGATTTTTAAGGCTAGGAGGCGGGAGGCACCTGTCCTGAATCGGTTGGTGGAGTATAAACAGTCACTACGGGTGCTGAAATCCGTCGCGCTCCAAACCAGGTAATCATTGATCCACCGATTCCCACCATACCAAGCAGGAAGAGGATTAGACCACCCAGGCAAGGAATCAGACCAATTGCACCACCAACCAACATAAGCAAGAAGGTGCCGAACCCAATCGTAAGTACTGGCGACCAAGCTTGATTCAGAGCTTTCGTAAAGCGCTCACCGATTTCTGAACCCATCGCCACGACCCCAAATAACCAAGCGAACGCAATAATAATGGGCGGAATTATCGTCAGGAAGAGAATCGCTGCAACAAAGAATGACAGCAACCCAATTGCACCAGTCATAAGCGGCTGTAGGACAATGGTCTTCCCAGCACGTTCAATTTGTGGTTGCCAGAATAATGTTAACAGCATGGCAAACCCGGAGATAATTACTGCCCAGAAGAAAATCCAAAAGACTTCTGCAAAAGGATGGAAGTTGACTTGAATATTAGGACGGGTGACGTCTGGTACAGTCGGTGGGATTCGTCCATTCGGAAGCGTGATATTCGGTGCAGCATTATTTACAACCTGTCCTTCAATTTTTGCTCCCTCCGCGCGATCTAATTGACCACCAATGGTAACCAAATCACCCGTCACAACCGCTGCTTTTTCCAGGCTCACCTGCCCACCTACCACAACGACATCACCTTTCGTTTCACCGTTGCTCTTGACTGTGCCACCAATGACTACTAGATTCCCATTCAGATTAGCATCTTCTTCGATAGTCACATTGCCACCAAAGACAACTAAGTCACCATCAAAGGTGTCACCGCTTTCTACTGTGTAGTCGCTCCCAAAGATGACACGTCCGCCGCCATCTGGATTGGGTCCCTGTGCATAAGCCGAAGTCGTTGGCACGAGTAACAGAGCAACAAGAATAAACAGCGTAAAAAGTTTGAATGTTTTTTTCATAGATTACACTCCTCGCGGAACAGCCCGTTGGATGAACCGCCAGATTGATACTGACCATAAAAGACCGATCCCTGCAAGCGCGGAGACCAATATCATCCACGCAAAGGGAGAAAGAAAATCTGGGATTATATGTAACATCACTGAACCTGCCTCAGCGATCGCTTGCAAAGTGGTAATAAGAAACACTCCCCACCCGATTAGTGAAGTGATCCAGGTAGCGGGCGAGGCAAAGAAGGAGGCCAAATATGGCCCCAAAATCCACATCAGCATTGCCAAGCCTCCAAGCGTGAACCATACAGCACCCCACATTCTTCGTCGCCGATCCGCTGCTTTTTGCAGAGCAAGTCTTGCCTGGAAACGAGTTGTAAAGCCCGCCGCAGGTGATATCTTCTTCACCGAACGCAAAGCCACGCCTGTTTCAGCAAGCGCGCTGCAATCAGCACACATTCGCAGATGGGCATCAAGTTCAAGTTTTTGCTTGGGATCGATCAGCTTGTCGTTCAACAGCCAATCTTCAAAAGGCTGGTGATTCATAGACTCTCCTTTCGGTGCGGGTGCGCGGCTTTTCTTCCTGCCACATGCCTGCCAGTGCACGACGTGCACGGTGCAAGCGGCTTTTGACAGCGCTGACCGTCAACTTCAGAAATTCAGCGATTTCAATTTCCGAAAAGTCATACCAGTATCGCATAATGATGGCAGCTCGATCTGTTTCGTCCAGTTCTTTAAGCAAAATGTGAAGACGGTCGCGTTCTTCATGTTTAACGGATTCAACTTCCGGGTCGGGTGAAGCGGCATCCGGAATCTCAAAGCTTGTACCGTCATCGTTCTCCTCATCCATCGAGAACATCGAAAGCTTGCGTCGGCGCAATCTGTCAATGCAGTAGTGTGCACCAATCGAAAGCAACCACGTAGCAAACGATCTACTTTGGTCATAACGATGCAGATTCTGATACGCCCGCAGAAAGGTCTCTTGCGCGGCATCTTCAGCGGCTTCCGGCTCGCCTAACATGCGATAACACAAATTGTAGACGTGCGTCTGATGCTCCTCAACAAGCCTTGTAAACGCTTCGTCATTGCCTTGCTGTGCCTGGAGAACCCAGGCAAGTTCATCGTTCACTCGCGCTCCTTGTACTTTCTATACGCAGAACAGGAAAAAAGGTTGCGACATACTGTTCTAACCACTGTCCCCTAATGGGGATAATAAGACACGGAAGCACGGAGTTTTTGCGATTTTTCTCAGTGTCTCAGTGACTCCGTGGTTCAAAAAAGTGTTCAACAAAAACCGATCAATGCCTTTTGCCAAGGACTAATGAACATGCCCGTCGCCACTCCCTTCCGGACGGAGAATCTGCCTCCATTTCCTAAGGGAATCAGCCCTAAGAGCGAATTGTTACTCACGACTCATCTAAACCTATATCTTGTTTCGTGAGTATTTCCCTTTGACTCAATTCTTCCAATATTCTCAACAACAACCAATACACAATGAGTTGCACGCCAACTAAAAATATCATCGCGCTCCCCACCATGTAAAACCATAAGCGCTTAATCTCCCAACCTTGGACACCCAGCCCAAACGCAATAAGACCAATTGCAAGTCCGGCAAAGATTGCCGTCAGTCCCAACCAGCCGAATTGCTTATCCAAAGGCGTTTTAAAGATAGGCTTGCCAAATAATCCCTGGCGTATCGGCTTCTTATAGAATAGCGCGACCAGATAATTGAACGTGATGCCCAGTGCAAACAGATTAACACCTGTAACCGTGGATATCAAAGCGAGGAATAATGCAGCGACTCCCCAAGGACCCAATGTAGTCACGCCGTGCAACCTGACATAAAGAATCCACAAAAAGACGATACTTGCGATCCCTAAACCTGCCAGCCCTAACAAGCCTAGAATTCGAACCGGATTGTAAGAGAGCGCTGTCCAGAGCATGCTTTGCATGAAGATACGTCCATCGCGAATCACGCTCAATTTTGAACGACCCACGCGTTCACTATAAGGAATCGGGACTTCCTCGATATTGATCCCTTCATGCACTGCGCGCGTGCTCATCACTGGTGTTAGATTCAATCCATCTGGCAATGGATAGATACGTTCAAGAATTTCGCGCCGGAAGACACGCATCCCACTAGCACTGTCTGTCACCTTTTGACGACCTAATAGAGTAAGCAAAGTGGCAAAGAAGAAATTGCCTACACGTCGCGTAAAAGGCATCCTGCTATCTTCGCCAGCCATGCGTGAACCAATGACAAGATCTGTCCCTTTTAATGCAGCCTGACAAAGTTGCGGAAAATATTCCGGAGGGTACGTGCCATCTGCATCTAGGAATCCAATTAATTCGCCGCTGGCTTTGGAGAAGCCTGTCTTGAGCGCCGCGCCATATCCTTTGTTTTTCGGATGACGAATCAGACACACTCCAGGGACGCCTGCTGCGACCTCAGCCGTTCGATCCATTGAGCCATCATCCACAACTAAAAGTTCTAACCGTTCTACTCCGACCTTTTTTAAAGCGGGTTCCACTGCAAGCACCCGAGAAGCAATTTCAGCAATCCCGTTTTCTTCGTTATATGCAGGGATAACAACAGACAAAACTGTCATGGATTTTTATCCTTCAGTGAATAATAAATGGTTCGATCAGGCTTGCTAACATGATTGCCATCAATCGTCTTGATTGGTTTGGCTGGAACACCTCCGACAACAGTATGAGGGGGCACGTCTTTTGTGACAACCGCCCCAGCCGCGACGACCGCACCCTTCCCCACTTTGACTCCATCCGTAATGATGGCACCGGCGCCCAGCCAAACATCATCTTCAATAATGATACCTTCAGCTGTAATTCCCTGTTCAATGAACGGACGAGCCGGATCGTCAAAAACATGATTGACCGCGATGATCTGTGTAAAAGGCGAGGTATACACACGATCTCCAATCTGCACTCCTCCCTGACCGCGAATCACTGAATATTCTCCAATCAAACTGTCTCTCCCAATTTTGATCCCTGAATGAGGCATATTCCGAAAATTGTAAACATGCAAAATGGCTCCATGCATCACGATGGTTCCTGACGCAATCTCAATCCCTTGAGGACAGGCATGAAGATAGACATTCTCATCCAGATATACACCGTTGCTGAGTTTGATGTGATCTGCAAACCTTAAGCGGACGTGGTTCTCAATGGCGGCCAATCCATCCATATGCAGGATGAGACGATAAAACAAACCGCGCAAGCCGACTCCAATGATCGTGGGTATCCATCCAAACAAGAACAATATGGTTTGTTCAAGAACATATCGGAAAAGGGAAGATGCCTGGCGATCTAAATATACGCGGATGCTGCTCAACATAATTTTGAATGAAATTACAGAGCTTGCTCTGAACTTCTCAAATAAGACACTGTCTTCTCAAGACCCTCCTCAAGAGTCACGGTTGGGGTCCACCCTAATTCCCGAGCTACTTTTTTGGCATCCAGATAAATATGGCGCGTATCCTAAGTTATAAATCGCGGGCTGGTGACCCACTGTCAACGCCAGATAATTGGCATACGCACAATCACCTACGTAAACGAAGTCTCTCGTCTGTTCGCCATCGCCGTTGACGGTCACAGGCTCACCTGCCAACATCTTTCCTGTAAAGATCGCCACTACTCCTGCCTCGCCATGCGGATTCTGCCGAGGACCAAAAACATTGGGATAGCGCAAGACCGTATACTTCAAACCATAGTTCGCATGATACATATAGAGGTAATGCTCAACCGTGTGCTTGCTCGCGCCATACTGACAGATTGGGTTAACAGGATGTTCCTCATCACAAGGAAGTCGTTCAGGCTCGCCGTAGGCAGCTCCCCCGGTCGAGATATAAACAAAATGCTTTACTTCAAACTCTCTAGCACATTCGATTAAATTGATCGAACCTAGAATATTGACATCTGCATCGAACAATGGTTGAGCAACCGAACGACGTACGTCCATTTGCGCGGCATGATGACTAATATAATCGGGCTTTTCAGCCGCAAACACATCTCTGACATTAGGACTTCGAATATCAATTTGATAAAACTTCGCCCCTGGATTCAAATTGGAAAGCCTTCCAGTGGAAAGGTCATCCAAAACAATCACTTCATATCCTTTGGCAAGGAACAAGTCTACAACATGCGACCCAATAAAGCCCGCCCCACCCGTCACAAGTATTTTTGCCATAACGACTCCTTCTTTGATTAGCTCGATGCTCAAACATTTGGCTGGGATTGTTAAAAACAGCGAAAGTTCACATCGGACATTCTAATTATATTTTGATATTGCAAATCGGGGTTGAATTCAAAATAAAGACAGCCTGCCTTTTCAGCAGACCATCTCTGGTGATCAATCACGGATTTAAACGTTGACTCTGATGATCAAGAGAAAGATGGTTTTTAAGCTAATGCAAGTTTGCAGGATCACGCATAAGACGGCATTAAATCCGCGATGACCCCTAATAATCCCAGCCGCCGATGGATACCACGGATTTGATATTCCCCACGTAAAATTTTACATAACACGCGCCAGGCCCTCGGCGAATAAATTGCAGAGAAATAACAGACTCCTGGTAACCGCCGGTACAACGCGGCGTAATGCCGCGCAATCAGTAGATCAGGCATGAGTTCATCATCTACTAGCGTTTGATATTGAGCATATTGATTCATGGCAATAGCATGAGCAGCAATCTGTCCGCTGCGTATTGCATAGTAAATACCTTCACCAGTCAAAGCTTCGACTAACCCTGCAGCATCGCCAATTAACAACGTGCGGCCCTTTTGAATCGGCGCGTCTTTTCTACGTAGTGGCAAAACATAACCAAAACTTTTTCGCACACGCACTTGATTGGGCACTCGTCGATTCAGATGTTCATGATCATATGTTTTCAGGCGGTGAGCAAAATCACTACGGTAACCAAACCCACCTACGCCAACATTAACGTGATCCTCTTTTGGAAACACCCAGCCATAGGAGGCGCGCAGCGTGCCGAGGTCGAGACTCATCTTATCCTGCCAATATTCGGCTACAGGAGAAGAGACTTCGACCTCGTTTTCTACGGCTGGAAGGAGGACCCGATCGGTCATCAAGCCGACCGCACGTGCGGTGATACCGGTGGCGCCATCCGCCCCGATCAGAAAATCGGCTGTATAGCTGCCGCGTGAGGTGGCTATGCTAGCGTTGTTATCATTCGACGTTATACTATCGACCTTGGTTTCATCCAAAAGCTGTGCGCCTGCCTCCACCGCTTTTATCGTCAACAGGTTATCAAACTCACTTCTACGCACCATGTAAACGAGTGGGCTTGGGCTATGGACAATTCGAGGTCTACCCATTTTATAGGTCCAAACGAAATCAGTGATGGTGCGTTCAACGACGGAAGATATATCAAAAGGAAGAGCTTTTGTTACTTTATAAGTTAAGCCGCCTCCACACGTCTTGTGCCGCGGCAGTTTTTGCTTTTCGATAAGCAGAGTTTTTACGCCCGCTTTGGCAAGTTCGAAAGCGGCCGTTGCACCACCGGGACCCGTTCCAATCACGATAACATCATAGTGACTTGTTTCCATTCATTATGCCTTTTTGATTTAATAAGTCGAATTATAAGTATGCAAGATAGTTAAGACAAGATTACGATGGATCACGACAGTTAACGTTTTGACGGACAGTTTATGCAATGAGACATGGCAAACATATCTGTAAATTGTACTAATAAAAGTGAACGTAATTTTAAAATCAAAAAGCCAGAGGTTTTTTAACTCAGGCCTTTTTAGTGACTCCGGGGCGAATCGAACGCCCAACCAAGCGATTAAGAGTCGCTTGCTCTGCCAATTGAGCTACGGAGCCAATCTTGCGGACGGTATTATACCCGATGCAGAACGCGTGTCAATAATGCGAGCCTGCATAGGAAAGAGATGAGGAACCTTCCATATGGATTGGAGGTTCCTCATCACAAATACACTGTGCTTATGCTAGGATTTCTTTTGTTCGTGCTCTTGATTCGACGTTGACTTGCGCCAGCATTCGCCATGCTTTGGAGGCGCGTGTTTCATCAGCCAACAACCTGACCAGGATTCGTCCACGTTCGAGTCCATGATCATACAAGTAGGCATCGCCACTGCTGATTCCCCAACCTATGAACATGCCAATCATCGTCCCTACAAAAATACCACCCATAATGCAGAGCACCAAGGCGATGAATGCCCACAAGCGCTGGTCTATAATTGGTCCGACACTTGGAATCCCGGCAGGCATCTGCAAGACGCCAATAACAGCCAGGAATCCACAGACTGCGCCCCAGAATGCTCCTCCGACAGCTCCAGAGAGAATAGTCTCGAGCATGGTTGTGCCTCTACCTTTGTAGAAAGCAGCGGCTTTATCTATAGGAAATTTTTCGATAGCTTCTTGAGCAAGACCAGCCTCCTTAAGCGTTTGAATGGCATGATTAGCATCCGTTTCTGTGTCATACAGTCGGACAAGTAAACGTTTTCCATCCCTACCTCGCATCAGCTTGACCTGCTCCACCACTCGGCGCACCTCTTCAAACTGACTGGCTACCATTTCCCTCACTTCAGGCGGTAGATCTTTTCTCAAAGTGTTCTCATAAGCTCTCAGGGCTACTCGTTCGCCAAAGACCACTTCCTTCAAAACCACTTGCTCTACGTTTTCATCGCCGATGGTCAAAGCCGCGAAGATATCAATGCGACCACGGTGAATCATGGCGAGAATACTACCTCTGGGAGGCTGAACATTCCCATCCAAACGCTGCATCTCTTTGAAGATCTCAGTTTTGAAATTTGCTCGTTGTTGGGCGAAGGATTTGAAGAGTAGCTTCAAACCTCGATTGTTCACATTTGCAGCTGCCACTGCATACCCCCGTTCACCGGCTTCTACAATTCTATACAAAGAGCTAAGTGCCTTGCGTGTCTGTCCGTTAGACATTGTCATGGCTTCCTCACTTTCAAGACCAATAAAGGTTTCTATAATTTATAACGAGTTGATTTAAGAACCGTTCCGCATTGGTCTTTCTTGCCACGAACACCTGCACTGCACCGTACGCACGATTTGCTTAGCAAATCGGGTGCAAGTGTTTCGCGGATTTTCACGAATATTTTGACTAATTCGCGGAATTCACGGCTGGCCCTCTGACGAACTCTAACCTCAAGGATTAACCGTAAGTGAGAGAAAAATAAGCCTTTTGTATGGCGTGTACGTTTGGCGCAGGAACCTGATTGAATTCGGTGCATGTGCCAAACGTGTATAATTGAACTGCCAGATTCATCTGATCAACCATCGAATGAGCTATCCCGAATCCCCTTCACAGCCTCACCCTGAACAGACACCTGAGTTTGTGTCCGCGCGTGCCCGAAGACGACGCGCCCTGCGCCGCGCTTATTTCCCTACGGATGAAGAGGGCCGCGCCGCGCTATTTTCGCATCTTGTGCGCCGCGCCTTTCCTTCGTATGAACTCTTTGTTTTCTCTCTGGTTGCAGGTGCCATTTTAGGATTGGGTTACTTCTTTAATGCACAGGCATTGCTGATCTTCGGTATTCTTGTCGCGCCATTGTTGACTACCTGGATCGGTATGACGCTTTCAATTGTCGCTGGCGCGCCGCGTCTCTTTGCACAAACGATTACGGCTTTCTTTGTCAGTTCATTGATCATTTTCCTGTGCGGGATACTCGCGGGCTTTGCCTCGCGTCCCTTTCAGCCTCTTACATTGAATGAAGCATTTACTCATAGCCGTTTATGGTGGCCCGATCTTACTGCCCTCACTATCGGAGCAATCCTCATCACCATTTCTTTCGTGCGCTCAGAAGACCGTCCTTATCTGCCAAGCGCGCTGCTTGCATATGAACTTTTTCTTCCGCTTTGCGCGGCGGGCTTCGGGTTAGGCAGCGGCGTCGTCGAAATATGGCCCCAAGGATTATTCGTGTTCTTTGTTCACATCGCATGGGCGACTTTCTTTGGACTCATTACACTCTTCTTCCTGCGCTTCTACCCCACTTCGTTCGGCGGATTAGTCTTTACTGGCTTGATTTTCGTTGTCCTTATCGTGATCGTAACTATTTATACAGGCTTCGGGAATTGGATCATGATACAAACGGGTCTCGCTACGCCTGAACCGGTTGCCGTTATTGAATCGACATCCACTCCTCCATCACTTCCTTCAAGCACGCCATCTCTGAAACCTGACCAAGCAACCGCGGTCCTTGGTGTTCCTATAAATACACCTTCCCGAACTCCCAAACCTACTCTTACTACAGTTAATCTTGCTGACAGCGAAACACCTACAACTACTGTTACCGCCGAACCAACTCCAATCCTTGCGATCATTCGAGCCTCTGAGGGAGGTGGCGCGTTCATCCGCGAAAAACCAGGTGGAATCGTTTTGGTCACACTTGCCAATGGTTCAACCGTCACGATCATCCCAAATGACTTGCAGGATGTGAAGGGCGTGATCTGGGTACATGTCTTTGCATTGGTCAATGACAAGCGCGTGGAGGGATGGATGATCCAGGCCGTATTACAGACTGCCACGCCGGTAGCGAATTGGCAGCCTTCTCCTACACCATAAGAAACCCTAATCAAAGTGTATGAAAGAATTACTTGAAGCAATACGCCGGCATTGGAGAAATTCAGGTTCGTTCCGGTTATGGACGATTCTGGCTCTCATTGGTTTTGTGCTTAATCTGGCTGTGACAATACTATGGCAATTGCAGATCATCTCATTTCAGGATACTCCTCCGGCGAATGATTTACAGATCTATCTTGAAGCTGGGAACCGCTTCCTGCAGCGTGAGAATCTATACATTGCGCCCAGACCAGATTTTGGTCTTTATGCGTATTCACCGGCTTTTGCAATGTTGTTTAGTTTTTTAACCTTTCTGCCCTATAAACTTGTATGGATCCTTGATGCGCTATTGCATATCATCGTTTATTGGTTAATTTATTCGCGCTGGTTCATGATCTTCCGGGGACAGCGATTGGACACAGCATCAGAAGCATTGGTTCGACTTTTCCCACTCTGGATCATATTCACTGGTTTGCTCTACGAAATTGCATACATGAATATCTATATTTTCATGGTGTTCATTGCAACCTTGCTCCTGGAAGCGATGCTATATCAGCAGACTGGAAAAGCCGTCTTGTGGCTTGCGATTCTATTACCGATTAAGCCTCAATGGGCTTTTGCATTGGGAATCCCGTTCCTGCTTGGACAGTGGCGTTTTTTGGCTAAAGTCATAGGAGGAGCGATTCTGGCTTATCTAGCCATTCTAACTATTACTGTATTGATAGCAGGCCCATATGCCTGGGGGCAATATCAAGAATATATTCCGTTCCTGGGATCCATTCCATATACTTTTGTATGGAACACCTTGATGAAAGATGGTCACATTGGCTATAACAATTCGACCATGCAACTCATTATCTTCTTTACGAATAATGCACCCTACAGTATAGGCTTAGCCACTGCGATAAAAATTCTTCTCTCCCTACCATTGATCGTGATCTATTGGCGTTATCGTCGCCATACTCAACGGGCAGCAATTCCCGGCTTCACTTTAGAATGGGCATTTGCGTTGTACCTGCTCGCCTTCCTCTGGCTGGATGTAGTTACCGAGTTGACATTTGGTATTGTGATATACACTTATTTGTTAGGAACCTTATCGAATCAAAGCTTGAAAAACACGACACGACTCATCTTCCTGCCTTACGCGCTCACTCTGCTATGGATTACGTTCTCTGGAATCGTGTCCTTTGCTGCCCCACTTCCTGATGTGATTATTGACCCTAGTCTTTTTATTCCTTTCATCCTGATCGCCATGCTGGGATTGTATGGACTGGTTGTATGGCAATTCAATGAGAGGTTGAGGAAATAAGTTGTGATGAGTGTGGTATAGAAGCGTCTCATATACTGATTAATTTTCATAGAAATTCATGACCAACAGAATCTACATTCTTGCACTCATAGTTGTCATCTGTGTTTCCTGTTCAAACGCACAACCGATTCAAACATCTGTACCGACTCTTACTTTAATTCCTAGCCAATCAATTCCAACCCAATCTCCTACTTATCCACTAACTCCGGAACTCCAAGCGCCAACGCCCACATTAAATCCTGCACTTGCTGAGGTGTTAACTTCCACTCCCAATTTTCGGAAGATTCCAACACATACCCCATCCTCACCACAAGCATGCCCAACCAAGAACATCAACGTGAAGCCGGTATTTCCACAAAATATTCTTGAGGCACCGCGTGATTTTTCATATCCGCAAGCGATACTTGAGTATTTGAACATAGGTGGAGCAGTACATCCATTACAAAATTATCTGGGTCTATCAACAAAACAATTTGCAGAAAAGGATTTGACTGGAGATAGGGTTCCAGAACTGATCATTTCAATAGGGGGCCTGGATATTTTTATGTGCCACGCGGGGAAATATGCACATATACTTCACGTAGATTCAGAGAGTGGTCCATTCGCGCCTACCATCATAGCAGTCGGAGATATGAATTTAGATGGGACACCTGAATTGGTTCTCCAGGATGAGGTTTTTTCAGCATCGAGTAGAGACTACAGGATTTACGAATGGAATGGCAATGAATTCCAAAGTTTGGTCTGGGCACAGGAGGATCTAACCGCCTGGCTTTCTACGCCAAAAGCGCGAAGTTTGACTTGGTATAACAGTTCTCCTTTTCCTGAACAAGCCATAGAGGGAATTGAAAGCGATGAAATTATCAAAGATGTTGATGGCAATGGTACACAGGAGTTTATTGTCCGTAATCACATTCTCCCTGTAAGGATTCGCGGCTACAGTCCGTGGAGAGCAACAACAGATATTTACAAGTGGAATGGGATCTTGTTTTTATGGGATCAAATTGATATTGAACCGCCAGTCTATCGTTTTCAAGCAGTACAGGATGCCGATCGGCTGTCATTGCTTGGAGAGTATAAGGATGCTCTGGATTTATATCAAGCGGTTATCTCGAGTAACAACTTATATGCCTGGTCTCTGAAAAATTATCAGGAGCAAATAGAGGCGGAAGGTCAAGGCACACCCACGCCAACACCCATCCCTCTTATTCAAGAAGAATATGAGAACCTGGCTGCTTACGCTCATTATCGCATCCTGCTCTCAAATATAGTTGAGGGCGATTTAGATTCTGCTCAAATGGCGTATAAAACATTGCAAGAGAAATTTCAAGGTAAAACAGGGCATCTTTATGTTGAGATGGCAACTGGATTTTGGCAAAACTATCAATCTTCCAAAAGCCTGAGCGAGGCTTGTTTAACAGCTATCAAGTATGCCGAAGAGCATAAAGATGATATTTTTATTTATCTTGGAAATACAGAGTATGACTCCTACTCTCATGGTATACAAAGCCACCAATACATCCCATTGGATATGTGTCCTTTTGAATGATATCCTTGTAAAGGCCTAACAAAACTTTTGCAATCAATCATCCCCACCCATTGAAGGACTTACACTTGCTCCATACAACACTTCCATACTCCCTCGCGGTGAAAACTTCGTTTGAAAGAAAAACTCAAAGATCTCAGCCAGCACCACTTTGATTCCAACCCACATTGAATGACGCATGATTTGAAGATAATTTTTGTCTTCGGCAAACAACAATCGTTTTAGTGCTTTGGGCCGAAGGTGGAACAAGACTTCTGTCAGTTTGACTCCTAGAAATAATCCAATAGGCGGTAGATAGCGCGTCGCCAGCACTTGATTGCGATAGGACCATTTATCCTGGTCGGTCTGGATGACTTGATAAGGATCCGTCGACTTTCCCTGCGCTGTCCAAAAGTGTGGCGTGAGATACATGGCATTGAGAATATCAGAGTCTAGTTCAAGTAAGCCTTTGAATTTTTCAAAGATTGTCCTCCAACTTTCTTCTTCCAATCCATAAATAAGATTCGTCAAGCTGACGATGTTACTCTCGCGTAAGAGTCGCACGGCTTCTTCCGAGATCTCGAACGGATTGTTCTTGCGGATGCTGGTAACCACCTCATCTTTCAACGTTTCGATTCCCATTACGATGTAGTCTACACCCGCACGCTTATAGAGTGGAATCAAATCTGCATCGCGTACGACATCTGCAGCGGTCATGTTGAGATTCAAGGAGAGTCCCAGGTTTGCTTCTGCGATCAACTCCAGGATTCGTTTGGCCACATCTCGATCGGCGGCGAAGTTCTCGTCCGCGAACCAGACAATTTTCACCCCATATTGATTTGCCAATATCTTCAATTGCTCAACGACATTCTTTGGACTGCGGTGTCGCCACTTTTTCCAAAACAGCCATTGACCACAATAGGTACAAGTGAGGGTGCAGCCACGGCTGAATTGCAGTCCCGCTGCATTCTTAAAC
>WNFZ01002023.1_pt1 | contig 26807 bp, 42 predicted proteins | sample 5400081 | NCBI WGS metagenome assembly WNFZ01 (sample SAMN13153365, study PRJNA577476) | soil metagenome | isolation source: 80 cm soil or saprolite under grassland replicate 1 | place: USA:California | collected 2016-06-15 | reverse complement strand
CAGTTTTTGATCGGGAAAGAGTTTGGAGGTGCTGCCCTCCCATATCGACCAGGCTTTGGCAGCTTCCAGACGCACTGCTTCATCATCACTCATTAAGCGGCGGTGATATGCGGCAAGCAAGTCCCCGCGCTCGGCCAGCGGAATTATGCGAACATACTCTTCCCAAACATCAGGAAAAATTGCGCTCGCACCCTCGCCTTCCTGATAGAACCAACGAATCTCTTTCTGGCGACAGAGAAAAATGCCTCTCAACACGAGGGCGGTTACGCGTTCAGGATGAGTCTGGGCGTAAGCAAGTGCCAGCGTGCTCCCCCACGAGCCACCAAAGACAAGCCAGCGTTCAATCCCTGCGTGTTCGCGCAGCCGCTCGATGTCCGCAACGAGATCCCAGGTTGTGTTCTCTTCCAGACATGCGTGCGGTGTGCTCCGGCCCGCACCACGCTGTTCGAAAAGGACAACCCGGTAAGTTTCCGGATCGAAGAATTGACGATACTCGGGAATCAGTCCTCCTCCTGGACCACCATGAAGGAAGACTGCAGGCTGGCCATCCCGATTGCCGGCTTGTTCGTAATAGAGCTCGTGAACCGGAGAAACCTTCAGTCTGCCAGTCTCATATGGTTCGAGCGCGGGGTACAGCTTTTTCATTGACGCATCATACGAATTCTACGGTTGGTTTCCTACTCAATAGTAATCCAGCGGCCGGGCGATGGTTAGAACGAAGACTTCTTTCGCTCCTGCATTAAGCAGCGCCGACGCACAAGACGAGGCGGTGGCGCCAGTAGTGAGGACATCATCGACCAATAGAATGCTCTCGCCGGCGATCAAATGCGGATACCGAACTGCGAATGCATCCTCGACGGTTTCGTGACGCGCCTTCGCGTCCATACCGGCCCGGTGACGATCCGTATGTAGCGTACGAGAAAGACTTACATGGTCCAGTGGTAAGCCGATTCGTTTTGACACCTCTTGTCCGATAATCTCCGCCTGGTTAAAACCCCGCGCGCGTTCTCGTTCCGGATGAAGCGGCACGGGGATGATGCGCGTGCATTGATCCAAAGGGATTCGTTTAGCCGCTGACACTAACACCTCGGCCAAACGTCGCGGCAGGTGCGGTTGACGTTTTAGTGAGAGCACCGACGCGCGCAAGGCCTTTTCATAAACCCCACAGGCGCGCGCGGCGGTAAAGCAAAATTCGTCGCAGCTTAGACACCGGAGCACTTCTCGCTGCTCGTCAGGAACGCGGCCCCGAGACACTTTCCCACACTTCCAGCACATTGCCTGTGCTTCAGTAAAGATGCGCGTCTCTAACCAACATTTGCCGCAAGCAAAGCCATCTGCGCGCGACTCAACGCTCGCACCACAGACGTGGCAAGCTTGCGGGTAAACGACCGCCAGCGCTGAATCGTAAAATAAACTGAGCGAACGAGTGAGCATGTGAAAGGCATGAGGATAGCGAGTTTTGATGGCGCAAACAAGAAAGGCCTCCCGAAAAATCAGGAGGCCAAAAATTATTGCTCTTTAAAAGAGACGGATTCTATTCTTCATCCTCAGCTAAGAGTCTTCATCTTCAGCTAAGAGTCCGCGCTCGTGCAGATCCTGACAACGGATGCAATGGCGGGCCCAGGGTACTGCTTCGAGCCTTTTATCCGGCAGCGCTTCACCGCACCGTGCACACTTTCCATATCCGCCGCCTTCGATCCGTTCCAGTGCCTCGTCAATGGAATTCAGCAACTGACGATCGTTATCTGACATCGATACCAGCAATTCCTTTGTGTAGGCATTGGCGGCCATATCAGCGGGATCCTGAGTTGCCTCAGCATCGCGTTCGCGGCTGTAGAGTTCCGCCGCCTGAACCTGACCGACCAAACCTTCGCGGCGGTCCAACAACTTATCGCGAAAGCTTCGCACTTTTCGTTTATCCATTGTTTTTAAGTCCTCCATGCTAACTGTTTGAGAACTGATTGATTAGGCACCGTTTCTTCACTTTTGGTATGGCAATCCGTGCAAGATGGTATAAGCCCGGTACAACTGTTCTAAGAGCACCACTCGTGCCATCTCATGCGTCAGCGTCAGGCGGGAAAGTGACCAGAGTTTGTCAGCCCGCTCTTTAATTTGCTTTGCCACGCCACGCGGGCCTCCGACTATGAAAGCGACTTCTTTTGCGCCGCCGTTTTCCCACCGCTGCATCTCTGCCGCCAACTGCCGCGACGACCATTCCGCGCCTTCGGGATCCAGCAAAACGACCACCGTGGCGTTTTGCAGTCCGTCTGAGATGCGCTTTGAATCTCTATCGATGCCCGCTTTGCTTTCTACCTTTGCGCTCTCACGAAGTTCTGTTACTTCACAACGAACGAAATGGGACACTCGCTTCAAGTACCCTTCAGCCAAAGCCCGCAAATGCGCGTCGCGTGTCTTACCTGTCCAGATAATCCGCAAGCGCATCGGTCAGGAAAGAATGCCGGATGACTGCTGGGTGATGAAGATCGAATCAGAACTGTGCGCCATTTGCTTCATGCTTCATCCTTCTCTATCTCAAAGAACTCTCGTCATCCGGCGCGAACTCTGGCGGCACTTCGACGCGCTTAGCTTCTCGCCAAAGCCGCTCGAGGTCATAAAATTTTCGCGCCTTATCCTCAAAAACATGCACGATAAAATCACCAAAATCCAACAGGATCCATTCGGCCGTTTGCCGGCCTTCCACTCGGGCCGGGGGCGTGCCTGCCTTTTTGAGCCGTTCAAAAACCTCGTCAGAAATCGCCTGGACCTGACGCTCGTTGGCGCCGCTGGCAATTACGAAATAGTCTGTAAAGCTCGCGACTTCGCGGAGGTCCATTACCACAACGTCCAGCGCTTTCTTCTCACTCGCAGCCTGTAAAGCGGTAAGAATCCGATCGTCAATTTCAGCAGCAACTTCAGTGTCCGTAGTGGTCTTGAGTGTAGATCGGCCTGACCTCTCAGGACGGAGCGATTGTTCCTTTACAGTTGAATTATGCTTCATTCGAATCTCTATAAAGACTGTACTTTCTGATGTACTCAGCCACCGACTCCGGTACCAGGGTGCGCAACTCTGCATCACGGTTTTCGTTCGCCGCGCGCCGAATCTCGGTGGCGGAGATATCGACCATCACCGCATCGCTAATAAAGATCGTTCCTGACTCGCTGCCCGGCGCCTTCTTAACCCCACGCAAATCAACAATGCGCTTTCTTACCGATTCGGGGAGATGATCTGTGCGCAACTCAACATGAGGGCGCGTGACGACTATGTGATTGGTCATCGACAGCAGCCGTTCCCAGTCGCGCCAGGTCGTAATCTCCGCCCAGGAATCCGCCCCCATGATGAAAAACAACTCCGACGACTTCCCAAACTCTGCCTGAAAATGCGCGACAGTTTCGACTGTGTAGCGCCGATCCGAAGCGTCGAGCTCGAAAGTCGAGACCATCTGCCGAAAATCGTCTTGCGTTGCAAGAGTCAGCATCGCATAACGATGAAGAGGCGACGTTACGGCCCGCGCCAGCTTGTGCGGTGCATGCATCGCGGGAACAAAAAGAACCTGATCGAGCTCAAACAACGGTAAAACGCTTTTTGCGACTTCAATGTGCCCCAGGTGAACCGGATCGAAAGTGCCGCCATAAATACCGATGCGCCTTCTCTGGTCCATCAAACCTTGTGCGACTCGTCAAATGGCTCTTTAGCCGGCTTTACAGCGTCAGCTCAACAACGTCCGCGCGCGAATCAGCGGACCTTTTCAATTCATCCAGTGCCAGGGCAACCGCATGTATGAGATCATGAACGCCTTTGTTAGTCGCCGACGAGATCGCATAGAACGCTCTTCCGTCTTCGGCCGCTCGTCGTTTCAAACTCTCAAGTCGCTCCGACTCTTCAAGCGCATCGATCTTTGTCGCGACAACTATTTGCGGTCGCTCAGCCAAAGCGGGATTGTACGCGCGCAGTTCGCGATTTACTTTTGCGTAGTCGTGAACGGGATCGCGTCCGGAAGCGGAAACATCAACTAAATGAAGTAACATCTCGGTTCGCTCGATGTGCCGAAGAAAACGGTCTCCAAGCCCAGCCCCCTGATGCGCTCCCTCAATCAGTCCGGGAATATCCGCAATTACAAATGTGCGAAAGTCGCCAAGGTCGACCACACCAAGATGCGGCTCCAAAGTCGTAAACGGATAATCGGCAACTTTTGGCTTTGCCGCCGAAACAGTGGAGATAAACGTTGACTTTCCAGCGTTGGGAAATCCAACCAGTCCAACGTCAGCGAGCAATTTGAGCTCAAGTTGAAGCTCCAGTTCTGCTCCTTCACTTCCTTGCTGGTGATAACGCGGGGCACGGTTCGTCGACGTGGCAAAATGTGCGTTACCAAAACCTCCGCGGCCACCCCGTGCGGCAAGCCAACTCGCGCCATCAAGGGCGAGATCCTGTAAAAGGTCTCCGCTTGTCACATCAAAGATCTGCGTTCCTACCGGAACTCGCACGATTACGTCTTCGCCGTTATGGCCGGAACGTTTCGAGCCTTCACCATGCAAACCGCGCCCGGCGATATGTATCGGGTTGTAACGAAGGTGGAGCAGAGTATTGAGCGAAGCATCAGCCACAATCCAAACATCTCCGCCGCGTCCACCGTCACCGCCGGACGGGCCACCGCGCGGGACAAACTTTTCTCTGCGGAAAGCAGTTACCCCGTTACCTCCGTTTCCTCCCTGGACTCGAATCTTGACCCGATCGATAAACATTTAAATCAAAAGCGACGCCCAATCGCCGTGGAATCCCCTGGCTCAGGCGTCGCGTAGTTGCAAGGGTCGTTTTGATTAGGCAGCGGTCTGCTCAAGTGGATAGACGCTGATGAACTTTCCGGTGCGACCTTTGTCTTCAAATTTAACGACGCCTTCAATCAAAGCAAAAAGCGTATCGTCTTTGCCGCGACCAACGTTCTTTCCGGGTTTCCACTTGGTACCGCGCTGGCGCGCGAGTATGTTGCCGCCAATAACGTGTTCGCCGCCAAACTTCTTCAAGCCCAGTCGCTGCGCCGACGAGTCGCGACCGTTTCGAGATGACCCTACACCTTTTTTATGTGCCATTTTGAGATTTTAGATTTTCGATTTTAGATTGCCGATTTGCGTGACGGCGCAAGTTAATCTCGCGGGTTCTTAAAAATCGCAAATCGCAAATCGGAAATCGGAAATCCCTTGCCTCCTATCTGAAATTTTAGATTTTCGATTGCCGATCCCTTAAAAATCGCAAATCAGAAATCGAGAATCGAAAATCGCTTCTATCCGATGGAATCAATCTTTATAGTTGTGAAGCCCTGACGGTGACCATGCGTGCGCTTGTATTGTTTTCGCCGCTTCTTCTTGAACACAATCATCTTTTGTCCGCGCCCGTGATCTATCACAGTGGCTGAAACTTTTGCCCCATCGACGGTCGGCGAACCAACCCTGGTGCTGTCGGACGTAGTCAACAAGGCCGCAATCTCGATAGAGCTACCCGCTTCAGCGCTGACCGAAGGCACTCGAAGCGTTTGACCTTCCGCGACGACAAACTGTTTGCCGCCAGACTTGATTACTGCATGTGGCATCTGTTCACCCTCTCAGACGAGTCTATTCGTCATAGAAAAGTCGAGTATTATAAGCGGCCCTGCCGCAAACGGCAACCGGCGGCGCCTACCCGCTAGTAAACTTAGACTGCAGTGTCAGTACCACCACGGCGGCAGCGGGTGGGTCTGTATTCATTACACGCGGCCTTGGCAACTAAGAGACCCACGCGCTACCCAGACTGTGTGAAAACTCCAAAATCCCACCCACGGGAGTTACGGGAGTGGGTGGGATTTCTGGGTTTTCACACAGTCTCTACCGCGCGGTGGTACTTCATGACACTCGAGTCTGAGTTTTGACACACTCTAAAGCCGCGATGTGAATGAGAGTACATAACAACGGTGCGCCATTCTTCCCTTGCCAACCCTTCAAGCGAACGAGTCACTGACAGAAGGAAAAAACCCTTAAACTGACCCACTACCCGCCTAACGCGCTCCGGCCAACGCCTTGGTTCCGTTCTTAGCTCCATTGTGCGCCAGAAAGTCCTCCATGAAGCCCGTGGAAATGTCGCCCGCTCTGAACTTAGGGTCGTCCATTATCTTCAGGTGCAGTGGGATAGTGGTTTTCACACCTTCCACAACCATGGCTTCCAGAGCGCGTTTCATCCGAGCGATGGCCAACTCGCGAGTTCGCGCATGAACGATCACTTTAGCTATTAGCGAATCGTAGAACGGCGGCACCCTGTATCCCGAGTACACGTACGTATCAACCCGCACACCGGGTCCACCTGGCAGATTAAAGGCCGTGATAAGTCCGGGTGAAGGCGCAAATGTGACTGGGTTTTCGGCATTGATGCGGCATTCGATCGCGTGGCCAACTATAAGCAGATCGTCCTGCGTATATCCCAGAGGCTCGCCTTCAGCAATGCGAATCTGGTTGCGTACGATATCTGCAAGCGTCACCATTTCTGTTACTGCATGCTCAACCTGGATACGCGTATTCATCTCCATGAATGAGAAGTTGTTGTCTTTGTCCAGGAGAAACTCGATCGTGCCGGCGCTCGAGTAGCCGAGCTTCTGGCAAGCTGCTACCGAGGCGTCACCCATCCGTTGACGCAGTTCGGGCGACAACACCGAGGATGGTGCTTCCTCAAGCAGCTTTTGATGCCGGCGTTGGATCGAGCATTCGCGTTCCCCCAAATGAATGCAGTTGCCATACTCATCGGCCAGAACTTGAATCTCGATATGACGAGGCTGTTCGATGTAGCGCTCGATGTAAACACTGCCATCCTTGAACGCAGCAGCAGCTTCATTCGAAGCCGTTTCCAACGCCGGTCCTAACTCTCGTTCGGAGCGAACCACGCGCATGCCGCGTCCACCACCACCAGCAGAAGCCTTTACAATGAGGGGAAAGCCGAGCTGGCGGGAGAGCTTTAGACCATCCTCTTCTGAAGTGACGGGCTCAGAACTTCCCGGCAAAACAGGTAGCCCGGCCTCTTTCATCGCGCGCCGAGCCTCGACCTTGTCACCCATGAGGCGGATAACCTCAGGCCTTGGACCAATGAACTTGATGTTGCAAGCCTCACAAATCTCTGCGAAGTAGGACGATTCGGCAAGGAATCCGTAGCCAGGATGAATCGCATCAACGTTGAAAATCTCGGCCGCGCTTATGATGGCGGGAATATTCAAATAGCTTTGCGCGGAAGGCGCCGGTCCGATGCACGCCGCTTCGTCAGCAAAGCGGACGTGGAGCGAGTCGCGATCCACGTCGCTGTGAACAGCAACGGTGCGGATCCCCATTTCCTTGCAGGTCCAGATGATGCGACAAGCGATCTCACCGCGGTTAGCGATAAGAATTTTTTTGAATTTCCGCGGTTTGAATTTCCGCGGGCTGGTGCTCATAATTATCAGGGCCCAAACTTCAGCTTGTCGATGTCCTTGCGAAAGCGGACTGTAATCAAAGAAATCGACAAACTGAAGTTTGTCGGACATGCCTTGCGAAAGCGACTGTAATCAAAGAAATCGACAAACTGAAGTTTGTCGAACATGCCTTGCGAAAGCAGACTGTAATCAAAGAAATCGACAAACTGAAGTTTGTCGGACATGCCTTGCGAAAGCGGACTGTAATCAAAGAAACCGACAAACTGAAGTTTGTCGGACATGCCCCAAAATTGAACGTCCAATGTCCTCCGCCCTTGATGGGACTTCGAAACATTGGACGTTTAAGTTTGGAACCCGTTACCTCTTTAAGCCAAAAAGGGGTTGTCCATATTCGACAGGCTGCCCGTTCTCTACGTAGATCTTGGCAATCTCACCACTTGTCTCCGCCTGGATTTCATTCATCAGCTTCATCGCTTCGATAATACACACCACGCTATCTGGTCCAACCTGGCTGCCAATCTTCACGAAGGGCTCAGTAGTCGGCGCAGTAGACCGATAGAAAGTACCGACGATAGGGGAAGGAATAATATGGAGACCCTGATCTCCCGATGCCGCGCTTTCCGCCTGCGCTCCCGGATGTGACGGTGCACTTGTGGCGCTGGTCTGGGCGCCCGTTGTTCCTGCTCTCGAGCTTACCTTTTCCGGCGTCGCAGACGAGACTGGAATGGAACTGCTTGCTGCGCTGTTGCTCGAGGCATCCGTATCGCGACGCAAGCGCACGCGGAAACCTTCACGCTCAAGTTCGAACTCCGCCAGGCCATTCTCCCGCAAAAGCGCTATCAGCTCGCGCAGCTCGTCCATGTTCACCGACGGTTCAGGCACGAGCGCGCTCTGCCGGGATCGCTCACGCGGGACTCTCTTGCCTTTGTCTACACTTTCCTGGTCGCTCATAGTTTTTGCGGACCGATTAGAAACTCACCAAAAGGATGAGCCCCAAGAGATTCGGATCCTGCCGAAGATCAATTGGGGCTTATAACGACCGTGCTCTCAGCCGCGCACAAGCGACAAGACAAAGCAGTTATTCCTCGGGCTGTTTTTCATCGCCCTCACTTGCTTCTGAAGCTTCGGTTTCAGTCGCAGCTTCAGTGGCGCGAGCCTTAGCACGGCCGGCACCTCGTTTGGATTCGCTCGATTTTTTCTTGGAACCTGCGGCCTTGGCGCGTTTTCGTGCGTTCTCAACGGCCAGGATCTCACGCGGGTTATCCACCAACTCGATTATCGCGAGTTCGGCGTTATCCCCCTCGCGATTCCCTAACTTAAATATGCGCGTGTATCCGCCTGGCCGATCCTTGTATCGCTCGCCCAGTTCATCGAACAAACGCTTCAGTGCCGCCACCCCCGATGTTCGTGCCAAACGCAACTGCCCACGTTTACCGACGAGCGCGGTCTGCTCGTAGTTACCTGCGTGGAAGAACCCTGCGGCCTGACGACGGAGATGGAGGGACCGGGCCTGCGAATTGTCGCCTTCAAGATTCTGGGCCTGACGAGACAAGGTGATGGCGCGCTCCACAAAGGGTCGCAGCTCCTTGGCTTTCGGCAGGGTGGTAACAATACGCTCTTCGCGAGAGTTAATCAGTGATGTCGCAAGGTTGCGGAGCATCGACATGCGGTGTTCCGTTGTTCTACCAAGTTTACGATGTGCCTTCAGGTGTCGCATGATACTAGACTGGTTCCTGCCTTAAGACGATGTTCTATGCTTTACTGCTCGTCCGATTCATATTCCGACATATCGACGCCGTCACGGCCACCGCTGCCCGGAATCGGGTTTCCCTGTTCGTCAAACTCCATTCCAAAATCCAGACCCATCCCGTTGAGGATCTCCTTGATTTCGTTCAACGACTTCTTGCCGAAATTCTTTGTTGCCAGCATTTCACGCTCGCTGCGCTGCACCAGATCACGGATGGTCCTGATGTCGGCATTCTTCAGACAATTATAAGAACGGACCGACAGCTCGAGTTCGTCGACTGACCGATCGAGCTGATCGTTGCGCGGTAGCGGTGGCCGTTCGAGCTTAGCGTACGCAAAATCGTCAGTATCTTCTTCGAAATTGATGAAGATCGACATGTGGTCTTTGATTAACTTAGCGGCCAGACCGATTGCGTCTTCCGGCTTAACGGAGCCATCAGTCCAGACCTCGATGGTGAGCTTGTCGAACTCGGTATTTTGGCCCAGACGAGCGGCCTCGACGTTATAGTTAACCTTCTTAACGGGTGTGTGTACCGAGTCGATTGGTATGTACCCCAGTGACAGATCCTCGTCGAAGTTGCGATCCGCTGAGACATATCCGCGACCGCGCTTCAAACGCATCTCCACCTTCAACGATCCGCTATCACTAACTGTGGCGATGTGCACGGTCGGATCCAGCACTTCAACGTCAGCATCACCTTCGATATCTGCCGCCGTAACCTCGCCGGCGCTATCTTTCGATATCCTGAGCGTCTTGGCCTCGTTGCCGTGTAACTTAAAGGGTACCTGTTTGAGATTAAGGATTACGTCAGTAGCATCCTCGACGACACCCTTGATCGACGAGAACTCGTGCTCCACCCCCTCGATCTTCACCGCGGTGATAGCCGCGCCTTCGATCGAAGAGAGAAGCGCGCGGCGAAGCGAGTTGCCAACGGTCGTTCCAAAGCCCCGCTCAAATGGTTGGGCCGAGAAGCGCCCGTAGCGTTCAGTTAATGTTTCAGTATCCGCAGCCAGACGGCGCGGCATCTGGAACCCAGTCCAGAGATTATTTTGGTCCATAGACATAGCTTTTGCTTTCCCGAATAAGAAATGCGCAGACTCGCGCGCCCTGTTCCGGGCGTTACGCGAGCCCCAAATTATTACTTGCTATAAAGCTCAACAATTAGTTGCTCGTTTATCGAGCGGTCAATGTCGTCACGCACCGGCAAACTTGCCACGCGCGCGCTCATTTCAGCCGCTTCCGGAGCGATCCATGATGGACGACCACGTCCCGAAGCCGTCTGCCAGGCCCCTTCGATGTGCGGGTTTTTGCGGCTGGCGTCTTTGATGCTGATTACTTCGCCGGCCTTTACCTGATAGGAGGGAATGTCGACCTTGCGGCCGTTCACCATGACGTGTCCGTGATTAACGAGCTGGCGTGCCTGCCGACGAGAAGTCGAGAAGCCGGCACGGTAAACAGCATTGTCCAAACGACGCTCAAGCAGGAACAACAGGTTTTCGCCTGTTATGCCTTTCATTCGCGCCGCCCGCTCGAAATAGTTTCGGAACTGACCTTCGAGGATGAAATAGATGCGTTTGACTTTTTGCTTCTCCCGCAGTTGTTGGCCATAGCCAACCAGGGCCTTGCCCCGGCGCAGAGAGTTCCCATGTTGTCCGGGCGGCTGTGTGCCGCGCTTTTCAATCGGACAAGACGGTTTGTAGCATCGATCACCCTTCAGAAAAAGCTTTGCACCTTCGCGGCGGCACAAACGGCACACCGCATCTCTATACCTAGCCAACTGTTTCTTGCCTCCAGTCTAATTAGACGGAAAAGTTTACAGGCTGCACTCGTAGCGAGCGCTGGCCCTTCATCCTTTGGGTCGGGGAATTTTCAACTTTCGATTGCCGATTGCCAATTTTCAGAACCATCAGCAACGCTAATTTGAACTTAAGCCTTGTAACCGAAAGCCAATCGAAAATCGGCAATCGGCAATGCTTACACTCTTCGCCGCTTCGGCGGGCGGCAGCCGTTGTGCGGAATGGGTGTAGTGTCCCGAATAGTGCTAATGCGAAGTCCGGCATTCGCAATCGCTCGAATCGCTGATTCACGACCGCCCCCCGGGCCCTTCACACGCACCTCACACTGTTGCATTCCAGCTTCATGAGCTTTCTTGGCGGCCTCATAGGCTGCCTGTTGAGCTGCGAACGGGGTGCCCTTGCGCGAACCACGGAACCCGCGAGCGCCTGCGGAAGACTGCGCAATCAAGTTGCCGGCAAGATCGGTGATCGAGATCATCGTGTTGTTGAACGACGCGGCAACGTGCACGATACCTACGGGAATGTTTTTCTTTTCTTTCTTCCGAAAGATCTTCTTTTTTCCGCCTGTTTTTGCCATAAATAATTTTTGATTTTTGATTGTTGATTTTAGAGTTCATTCAGAAATCGAAAATCTAAAATCCAAAATGTCCTATTTTTTCCCGGGTGCCTTCTTCTTGGCGATCGTTGCACGACGTGGACCTTTGCGAGTGCGCGCGTTGGTGTGCGTGCGCTGACCTCTCACAGGCAATGATCGCCGATGACGGAGACCACGGTAGCAGCCGATATCCATCAAGCGCTTGATGTCCATTTGAATTCGCTTGCGCAGATCGCCTTCAATCTCACCCTGGGCTTCCAGCACCGCGCGAATCCGGCTCAACTCGTCTTCATTTAGGTCCTTGATGCGAGTCTCGAGGCTGACACCAGCTTCCTTAAGAACAGCGTTCGCACGCGAGCGTCCGATGCCGTAGATATAAGTCAGCCCAATCTCAGACCGTTTGTTGGGTGGAAGATCCACCCCAGCTACACGTGCCATCTTGGAATCTCTCTATCCCTGTCGTTGTTTGTGTTTCGGATTAACGCAGATCACCCTAACCACACCTTTGCGGTGGATGACCTTGCACTTATCACACATCTTTTTTACTGAAGCGCGTACTTTCATTGCCAACCCCTACAATCGTCGGTCCCGGTCCGAAAAGTTATTTGTATCGGTAAGTTATTCGTCCGCGATTGAGGTCGTACGGCGAAAGCTCAACCAGCACACGGTCCCCGGGAAGTATCCGAATAAAATGTTTGCGCATCTTTCCCGATATGTGCGCAAGCACCTGATGCTGAGTATCCTCTAGTTCGACGCGGAACATTGCGTTAGGCAAAGTCTCCAGTACTTTTGCCATGACCTCTATGGCCTCTTCCTTCGCCATATCCTCTCAGGTGCGAATTTTGGCTGCCGACAAACTGCAAATAATAGCATGGCCCCAAACCTTTGCCAAGCCGCGCTGCGCCTATCAGTTACAGGCTGCTACCCTGGCTTCCAGAAGGCTTTTCTGGCCCACCCGGGTTAGCACTTCCGGTCCCTCCTCGGTGATGGCAATGGTGTGTTCGGCATGGGCGCTTGGTTGTCCGTCCAGGGTCACAACCGTCCAGCCGTCGGACAAAACCTTTGTGAAATGAGTTCCCAGATTGATCATCGGCTCGACCGCAAAAACATATCCTGCCTTGATTTTGGGACCGTGGCCGGGTTTCCCGTAATTGGGTATCTGCGGATCTTCGTGCATCCGGCGCCCGATTCCATGCCCCACATAGTCCCGCACGATTCCATAACCGTGCTGCTCGGCATGTTTCTGGACGGCCCAGCCAATGTCGCCGAGATGCTTGCCTGGCCAGCACTGCTCAATCGCCCGGTCAAGACACTGCTCGGTCGTTAAAATCAAATGCAGACGATCCTCGCCGACTTGCCCTACCGGCACTGTCGTGGCAGTGTCACCTACAAATCCTTCGAGGGTAGCGCCACAATCAATCGAAAAAATATCGCCATCTTTGAGTTTGTACGCTGAGGGAAAACCGTGGACTACTTGTTCGTTGACCGAAGCGCAGATCGAATAGGGAAAACCACGATACCCTTTAAAGGTCGGCAGCGCGCCTGCGTCGCGGATCATTTTTTCTGCCGCCCGATCAATCTCGATTGTTGTCATGCCGGGGCTGACCATACCCCTCAGCTCCCGCAAAACGAGGCCGATAAGCTGCCCGGCAGCTCGCATCTTGTCGATCTCTTTTTTCGACTTACCGATAATCATGGGTAAAGCGCTACGGTCAGACTAATCCTCATCTGACTTGATAAATCCTTCAATCTGTCGATAGATCGCCTCCGGCTCCTGAGTCCCATCAATGCGATTTAGTCTGTGCGACTGTTCGTAATAACCGACAAGCGGCCGGGTCTGTTCCTCGTAAGTCTTTAACCGCACACTTATCTTCTCTGGTGTGTCATCCGTTCGCTGGTCCAACTTCACGCCGAGGTGTCGATCGCACAGCTCATCAACCTTAGGCGGCATGAAGTAAAGATTGTAAATCTCTCCACACACCGGACACGAGCGCCTACCGACAACTCGCTTTAGGAGAAGATCAAACGGCACATCAACCACGATTGCGATGATCTTCTTTCCTTGCTCGGCCGCCAACCCCTCCAGGGTCGCCGCCTGGGCGGGCGTTCGTGGGAACCCGTCCAACACATAGCCGTTTTTGCAATCCGGCTGGCTGGTGCGTTCCCGAACAACTCGTATCACCAGCTCGTCTGGTATCAGCTTTCCCGCGTCCTGGAGTTCCTTCACCTCCCTTGCCAGGGGGCTGTCGGTTTCAGCCCGCGCTCGTAACATGTCGCCCGTGGAAATCTGCGGCAGATGCAAGCGCTCTTGAAGCAAGCGCGCCTGCGTACCTTTTCCAGCACCAGGCGCACCCATCAGGACTATTATTTTCGCCATACGGACTTAACAATTTGTGATTTTTGATTTTCGACTGAAACGCGGCTCTCATCGAAGTCCAAATCGCAAATCGGAGATCTTAAGCTCTGCGCCCTCGTAAACGCCCTCCAGAACCCAGGAAGCCCTCGTAGTTTCGCATTACCAACTGCGCCTCGATCTGGGCCACGGTATCCATCGCAACGCCTACGAGAATCAGCAGCGATGTGCCACCGAAGTAAAACTGGTATCCCATGCCCGTTGGAATCCATGACATTCCGGGAGTGGTGCTTACAAACGAATCAAGCCACGCGCCAATCCAGGGCAGCCGGCCAAGCTTAAAACCGCTCAACATGAACTGCGGAATGAACGCAACGAGGCCCAGATAGATCGCGCCTACAAAGGTTAAGCGGGTCAGAATCGTATTCAGGTATTCAGCGGTCGCCCTTCCGGGACGAATGCCCGGCATAAATCCGCCGTGCTTGCGCAGGTTATCGGCGACCTCCTCCACATTAAAAACGATCGAAACATAAAAGAAGGTAAAGAATACGATCAGCGAGATAAAGATCAGCTCGTAGTAAGGATCGCTTGCATGGAAGATTTGAAAGAAACCGTAGATCTTCGCCCACAGGGTGTTGGGTCTGCTCGGATCCGGCGGAAAGGCGGCAAAGAGACTCTGGGGCATGGAAAGGACCGAAGAGGCAAAGATTACCGGTATAACTCCGCCCATGTTGATCTTGAGCGGCATGGTCGTTTGCTGCCCACCAACAACCTGCCGCCCCACATGACGCTTTGCATAACTGACAGGCACTTTCCGCCTGGCCGCCTCAACGAAGACAATGAACGCGATGATCGCGACCAGAGCGATAACTAAACCAAAAACACCGAGAATCTCAAGCGTGTCTCCGCCGCGCACCCGTTCGTAAACCTGTTGCACGCCGCGGGGTAAGCCAATGACGATGCCGGCAAAGATCAGTAACGAGATGCCGTTACCCACCCCGCGCTCGGTGATCTGCTCGCCTAACCACATCACGAAGATCGTGCCGGTCGTTAGTGTCAAGACCGTCGTAAACAGAAATCCCCACGTCGGGGCGCCTACCTGATTAACCTGCAGCCAGTGGGCCACAAAGGAAGTTTGAACGCCGGCTAGTCCGACCGTTAGATATCGTGTCCACTGGTTGATTTTCTGCCGGCCCATCTCGCCTTCTTCTTGCAATTTCTTCAACTGCGGTGAGACTACAGTCATCAGCTGCAGGATGATGGACGCGGTAATGTAAGGGGTAACGCCGAGGGCGAAGATCGAGATCGTTCGGAAGTTGCCGCCGGAAAACAGGTCGAGAACACCCAGGAGCGTTCCGGCAACGTCGTGCCACACCTGGTCCAGTCGTTCTCTGTTTATTCCGGGCGCGCCAATATGAGCACCCAGTCGGTAGACAGCGAGCAGCCCGAGCGTAAATAGAATGCGCCGGCGAAGATCCGGCACATTGAACATGTTGCGAACAGCGGCTAAAAACTTTTCCATGGAAATCCTTTGCGCTGAACCGCGCTAGGTGCCGATTTCTACAACCGAACCGCCGGCTTTTTCAATCTTTTCGCGAGCACTTTTGGTAAAGCGGTGAGCGGAAATGCGCAGCGGCTTTGATAATTCTCCGTTTCCGAGCACTACTACGTCGTGTTTAGCTTTCTTAATTAGACCACGATCATGTAATTGCTCGGGAGTCACTTCTTCATTGGCATTGAAACTGCGGTCCAGCGCCGCCAAACTTACTTCCAGCCAACGCTTTTTGAAAATATTAGTGAATCCGCGCTTGGGTAATCGCCGGTAGAGAGGCATCTGACCACCCTCGAATCCAAGCTTACGCGAGAAACCGGATCTCGACTTCTGACCCTTTTCCCCTCGTCCGGCAGTTTTTCCTAAACCTGAGCCGGGCCCTCTGCCAACGCGCTTCTTTTTGTGCGTGGAACCCTTCGCCGGACTTAATCCGCTAAGACTGATTGACATATCCAACTCCCTGATTTGCTTATTCGACGAGACGCAGGAGGTGCGGCACCTTCGCAACGGCACCGCGCATCGATGGCGTATCCGGTCGCTCGACGATCTGATTCAACTTGGTTATTCCCAGGCTCCGCACAATTTCTTTGTGAGTGCGAGGTGTAGCTATAAAACTCCGATAATACTGGATTCGGATTATGCCCTGCTCAGGATTGCTATTCTTTTTTGTTCGCTTCTCCGCCATAAGGACCTCACTGCGAAACGATTACATCTCATCAACTTGTTTACCCCGGAGCCGCGCCAGCTCTAAAGGGTCTTTCATTCGCAGCAATGCATCAAAGGTCGCGCGTACGACATTGTGCGGGTTTGTCGACCCCAGAACTTTCGTGCGCACGTCGTGAACGCCTACGGCCTGCATGACTGCACGTACCGCACCGCCGGCGATCACACCGGTTCCTTCCGAAGCAGGTTTAACCAGAACACGACCGGCTCCGAAACGGCCAATCAATTGATGAGGCAGCGTGTTATTGATCAATGGAACCCGAATCAGATTCTTCTTCGCGGCCTCGATCCCCTTCTTAATTGCCAGAGGCACTTCTCGGGCTTTTCCAGTGCCGAAACCCACGTGTCCGCCCTCGTCACCAACGACGACCAGCGCGGCGAACGACAAGTTCTTGCCACCCTTGACTACTTTAGTGACGCGATTGATGGATATTACCTGATCCTTCAAGTCGAGTCCTTGCGAGGGAATACGTTGCTTTGGTTGTCTCATTGGCTATTCTTTGTTCTTCTCGTCTCTTTGTTCTTCCCATCAGCCGCTTCTTCACCCTCAGCGGCAGATTCGTCTTTATTCAAACCGGATTTGCGGGCCGCCTCAGTCAAGGCCTTGACCCGACCGTGATAGAGATAACCGCCGCGATCGAACACTACACTGCTTATGCCCTTTGCCAAAGCGCGCTCGGCAATGGCCGACCCTATCCGCCGCGCCGCCTCGAGATTGCCGCCGGATCCTCCGCGCAGCTCCTTTTCCGTCGTCGAAGCTGAAACCAAAGTCTGGCCCTGCTCGTCATCAATTATCTGCGCGTAGATATGATTAAGGCTGCGATAGATAGCCAGCCGCGGTCTCGCGGTGCTGCCTCTTACCTTCCGCCGAATGCGCCTGTGAATCGCCGTTCGAACTATTGCCCTGCTACTGTTTGCCATCTCGAACCTCTACACATTGCCAATGTCGATTGGTGATTGGTGATTGTTACTGTCCTCACATCGCCCACTTCCATTAAACCGGCATTCGGAAATCGGCAATCGGAAATCGAAAATTATTTACCTGTTTTTCCTGGTTTCAGCTTGATCGGCACACCCGTGTAACGAATACCTTTGCCTTTATATGCATCCGGTTTTCGCAGCTTATGCATTTCGGCCGCTACCTGGCCCAGCTTCTGCTTGTCAATGCTTGTAAGCGTCAGGGTAGTCTGGTACTGCTGAATGCTTCCCTTCGTGGTAAGCCGCTCGGCCTTGGCCTCGACTCCAGGCGGAAGGGGAAACTCAATCGGATGAGAGTAGCCGAGAGAGAAGACAATCCTCTTGGCCTGGACGTCTGCCTTATAGCCAACTCCGACCACATCCATTTGTTTGCTGAAGCCATCCGTGACGCCCACAATGGCGTTATTCGCCAGCGCTCGTGCCAGACCATGCAACGCTGCCACCTCGTCCGAAACACGTTCAGCGCGCAATTCCTCACCGTCGAGCTTGAAACTAATACCTGGTGGTATCGGCGTCTTCAAAGTTCCCTTCGGACCCTTTACCTCAAGCTCCTGTTCGCCGATGGTGACGCTGACACCCTTTGGTAGTTTGATTGCTTTTTTTCCTATGCGCGACATAACGAACCCTCAGGGACGAAAAGAATTTAGAATTTAGAATTTAGAATTGCGGATTGTAAAAGCGAGCCGGGAGTTACGAAATTCGCAATTCGAAATCCGCAATCCGCAATTCTTCCGCCTTCATCCTTTAATAAATCTGTGCTAACAGCTCTCCTCCGACATTCTCGCGTCGGGCCGTCTTACCACTCATCAACCCGCGCGAGGTGGAAACGATGTTGACGCCGTAACCGCCTAACACTTTCGGAATTTCACCTGAACCAACGTAAACCCGCCGTCCCGGCCGCGACACTCTCTCGAGGTGCGTGATTGAAGAGGTGCCCCGCGCATCATAACGGAGAAAAATGCGAATAGTGCGCTTAAGGCCTTCGCCTTTGACGACGAAGTTATTAATGTAGCCCTCTTCCTTTAGAATCCTGGCAATTTCGAGTTTCAGCTTCGAAGCCGGAATATCTACGCGTGAATGCTTAGCCGCAATTGCATTGCGGATGCGCGTCAACATATCGGCGATAGGATCAGTCATTCTTTACTCCATTTGCGATTTTAGATATTTTAGATTTTAGATTTTTGATTTGCGATTAGAGAATCTATGCAAAATCACAAATCGCAATCGAAAATCAAAAATCGAAAATCAAAAATTCTTCTACCAGCTCGACTTTACGACGCCGGGAATCTGTCCCTGCAGCGCCAACTCACGAAAGCAGATGCGACAGAGGTTGAACTTCCGTAGATAAGCACGCGGCCGGCCGCATCGCTTACAACGAGTGTAGACCCGCACGGGAAACTTAGGTTTCCGGTTGGCCTTCGCAATCAGTGATTTCTTTGCCATGCTTCCTCGTAACTAGTAAATCGTGAATGGTAAATCGTAAATGGTAGTTCAAGCGGTAGCAGGGGGACTAACCAAATAAACCTGTGCATAAGTTTCAGGTTTCAAGTTCGAGGTTTCAGGTTCCTCCTCTTGAAACCTGAAACTTGGAACCTGAAACCATTTACTATTACCATTTACCATTAACCCGCCTACTGCCTGAAGGGCATCCCTAGTGCCTTTAAGAGCGCCCGCGCTTGTTCGTCATTTCGCGCCGTCGTGACAATCGAAATGTTCATGCCACGCAGTTTGTCGACCTTGTTAAAGTCGACCTCCGGAAATATCAGCTGCTCACGAACGCCAATGGTGTAGTTGCCTCGACCATCAAACGCCTTTGGTGATACGCCCCGAAAGTCACGAACGCGCGGCAAAGCGATTGAAACGAGGCGATCGAGAAACTCATACATGCGATCGCCCCGCAGCGTAACCATCACGCCAATAGGCATTCCCTGCCGCAGCTTGAACGAGGCGATGGATTTCTTCGCCTTCGTTATCACCGGCTTCTGCCCCGTGATTGCCCGCAACTCGTCGGCCGCGGTGTCGAGGATTTTCGCATTCGCGATTGCTTCGCCCATTCCCATATTGATCACAACCTTATCGACACGCGGAACCGCCATGGGATTGCGAATGCTAAACTCTTTAGCAATCGCGGGCGCTATCTCTTTTTGGTAACGCTCTTTTAGCCTTGCTGCCATTCTGTCCTCGTGAACTGTCAACCGTGAATCGCAATCGCGTTTCTTGCAACGATTGAACGCTTCCGGTCTCCGAAATCTTACTTCTCCAATGAATGCTTGCTCACAGCGGCAACTCGCGTTTTGGTACCGTCAGATTGCCGCTCATAACTGACCCGCGTTGGCTTGCCTGATTGCGGATCGATCAACTGCACGTTGGAAATATCTACGAATGCTTCCTTGTCGATAATGCCGCCGCCGCGATTGCTTTGAGGGTTTGCCCGTTGATGGCGTTTGATCATTCCCACACCCTCAACTTTGATTCTCCCCTTAGTCGGTGCAACCTCAAGCACCCTACCGCGCTTACCCTTGTCACGTCCGGCAATCACGACCACCTGATCGTTCTTCTTAATCTTCGCTCGTTTAGTTCCCGCCATGACTGTTAAATGACCTCCGGCGCCAGCGAAACTATCTTCATAAAATTCTTGTCACGCAGCTCGCGCGCCACCGGGCCGAATACACGCGTGCCAATGGGCGTGCCGTCTTCCTTAATCAATACCGCTGCGTTCTGATCAAAACGAATGTAAGTGCCGTCCTTGCGGCGTACTTCTTTTCGCGTCCGCACGATCACCGCGTCCTGGACCGTGCCCTTTTTAATCGTGCCATCGGGCGACGCCTCTTTGACCGTAACCTTAATCCGATCACCGAGACTCGCAATCTTGCCGGTGTAACCACCGATGGGCATGATCATCTCAACACGCCGTGCCCCTGAATTGTCGGCGACCTCGAGAGAGGTCTGCATTTGAATCACTGTCGTTACCTCCGATTTTAGATTTTCGATTGCTGATTTCCGATTGGATTTATTCACAATCGCAAATCGCAAATCTAAAATCGCAAATTATTTAGCGGCCTTTTGCACTATTTCAATAACTCGCCAACGCTTTTTTGTGGAAAACGGTCGCGTCTCGACAATGCGCACTTTATCGCCCACGGTTGCTCCCAGTTCGTCATGGGCCATGAATTTCGATGTGCGGCGCACATAGCGTCGATACTTGCGATGCAGCACCAATCGGTCCACGCGAACCACCACGGTCTTTTGCATCTTGTCAGAGGAAACCGTGCCTACCTTCTGCGACCGATGGGCGCGCTTGGTCTCCGCTTTTTTTGTTGCTTCTGCCGGCGACGAATTCTGATTAGCGTCTTGCTGATTTTCTTCTGCCATTATTCTTACTCAATAATACGGCCGATCGACCGCATGTTCGTTCCTGCGACCAGTGCCCCAGTTTCACCCTAGGGCTCAGCCTGTGGACGTCGTTGATGGGCCAGCGTCTGAATGCGCGCCAGCGACTTCTTCTCCTGGCGGATTCGTTTCACTGCGTCGACCTCGCCGAGCGCCAATTTAAAGTTGAGCCGGAAGAGCGACTCTTTCAAACGGGCCATTTCGGCCAACAGCTCGTCTTCCGACAGGTCATGGTATTTGTCTAACTCTTCACGCCGTTTCATTTAAATCGCGCCCCCTTCTTGATCAGCGCGCCTTACGAATTTGGTCCTGATGGGCAGCTTTTGAGCCGCGAGGCGCATCGCCTCTCGCGCGGTGGTCTCATCAACTCCTTCAATCTCATAAAGAATCCGGCCGGGCTTAACCACTGCTACCCAGTATTCCGGGGCGCCTTTGCCCTTGCCCATACGAGTTTCGGCGGGCTTCTTGGTCACTGGTTTGTCGGGAAACATGCGGATCCAAATCTTGCCGCCGCGCTTGATATGCCTGGTCATCGCGATTCGCGCCGCCTCGATTTGGCGATCCGTAATCCATGCCGGCTCGAGGCCCTTGAGCCCGTATTCACCGAAGCTAATCTCGCTGCCACGGGTTGCCACGCCGCTCATGCGGCCTCGCATCTGTTTCCGGTGCTTAACTTTCTTCGGCATCAACATAAGGTTTCACCATTTTCGATTTCTGATTTTTGACTTTTTGATTGAAGCATCGCGGCCATTCCTCCAATCGGCAGTCAAAAATCAAAAATCAAGAATCCCTAAGCGTTCTCTCCTCGCGGTCTTCTGCCCTCGGAGCCTTCACGACCTTCGCGCTCACGACGTGTTCGTGGCCTCCGCTCGCGCTCGCCCATCCGAGTTTCATTGATCGGATCCGAGCCGGTGCCCCGCGCCATCGCGGCGCGAGGATCGAGAATCTCGCCTCTATAGATCCAGACCTTGACTCCGATCTGACCGAATGTCGTCCGCGCTTCCGCAAAGCCGTAATCAATATCTGCGCGCAGCGTGTGCAAGGGCAGTTGGCCCTGGAGATGCCATTCGCTGCGCGCGATTTCGGCCCCATTCAAACGGCCGCTCACCTTCACTTTGATTCCCTGGGCGCCAAATCGCAGCGACTCTTCTACGGCCTTGCGCATCGCACGACGAAAGGCAATTCGCTTTTCGAGCTGCGCCGCAATCTTCTCCGCCTGAAGCTGAGAGTTCAGCTCTGGTTTGTGAATCTCCTGAATCGAAACCAGAACTTCGCGACCGGTTTTCGAAGAAAGATCACTCTTGAGCTTATCTATCTCTGCTCCCTTGCGACCAATGATGATGCCTGGACGCGAGGTGTAAATTATTATTTTCAGTCGGTTTGCCGCGCGCTCAATGTCAACGTGCGAGACGCCGGCGCCGGCGAACCTCTGTTTCAAATCGCGCTTTAACTTAAGATCTTCCAGCAAGAACTCGCCAAACTGCTTTTTGGCAAACCAATGCGAGTGCCAGTCCTTGTTGTAGCCTAGCCGGAAACCGTATGGATGAACTTTCTGGCCCACAATATTCTCCAGTCCGTCTTTGAAACCTTCGAAACCTGAAACTCAAAACCTGAAACCCTTGAAACCTGAAATCTGAGATCTGAAATCTGAAATCTGAAATCTGAATTTTGAGATCCTATTCAGTCTTCTTCTTCGAGGCGCGTTTGGTCTTTTTTTCCTCAGCGGCCTCTGCTGCGATTGCCGCTTCGCCCTTTTTCTGAGCCCGCTTCGCTCGCGGAGCCGCTGCCGCACCGCCTCGCTTACGACCTTTGCTTTCCGCCAGTTTCGCAGGCTTAGCCTGAGCTACCTTGCCGTTGCCTTTTGCGGCTTTTGGTTCGGGCTTCGCATCATTGGAAAGCAGAATCGTCACATGGCAAAAGTGACGCTGCTCGCGATAGGCTCGGCCTTGCGGGGCAGGTCTCACACGGCGGCGATTCTTCGTTGGTCCACGATCGACAAAGGCAGTCTTCACCCAGAGATCGTCCGGATCAATTGCCACATTCGCCTTCTCAGCCGCTTCACTCGCATTCGCAATCGCCGAACGCATGCATTTCTCGATTCCATCCGCAGCGCGTTTGTTGGCATAACGCAGAATGGCCAACGCTCGATTCACGTCTTTGCCACGGATCAAATCGACTACCAGTCGCGCCTTCCGCGCTGATCCTCGCAAATACTTTGCACTTGCTATCGCTTCCATACTCAACCTCGTGAATCGTCAGTCGTAAACACTACTTTGCTGCCGGCGCTACCTTGGTAGCCTTCTCTACTTTCGTTCCAGAATGGCCTTTGAACGTCCGCGTGGGTGCAAACTCACCCAGCTTGTGGCCCACCATATTTTCAGTCACGTAGATAGGCAGATGCCGCCTTCCGTTATGCACACCGAAAGTTAAGCCAACCATGTCCGGACTGATGGTGGAGCGGCGCGACCAGGTCTTGATCACCGGCGGACGCTGTCCGCCCGCGCGTGCGCGCTCAACTGCTTTCAGAATGCTCTTGTCGATGAATGGTCCCTTTTTAACTGAGCGCGCCATGTGATCTCCATAAGAATTTAGAAATTAGAAATTAGTAGAAATTAGAAATTAGAAATTAGAATTTGTGCTAGAAATGAGATTCGAAAGCCCAGCGTTGGCCCGAATTTCTAAATTCTAATTTCTAATTTCTAATTTCTAATTTCGGTCTATTTGGTTCTCCGATCACGCAAAATCATCTTTTGCGTTCGCTTGTTACTCCGCGTCTTATAACCGCGCGTCGGCTGGCCCCAGGGCGTCACCGGATTTCGTCCACCGGAGGTCTTTCCTTCACCTCCGCCGTGTGGGTGGTCCACCGGGTTCATGGCCACACCACGCACATGGGGACGAAGCCCTTTCCAACGCGACCTGCCGGCCTTACCCAGCGACACATTTTCATGTTCGATGTTGCCGACTTGTCCGACCGTCGCGCGGCAAACCAACGGCACTCTTCGCACCTCACCCGACGGCATACGAAGCTGTGCGTGAGCCCCCTCTTTCGCAACCAGCTGCGCAAAGGCACCGGCCGAACGAGCCATCTGCCCACCTTTTCCGGGCCGCAGCTCGATATTATGAATCTGCGTTCCCAGCGGAATGTTGATGAGCGGCAGCGTGTTGCCCGGCAAGATATCTGCCTCAGCGCCGCTCATGATCGTCTTCCCAACTTCCAGACCGGTGGGAGCGATGATGTAACGCTTCTCACCGTCCAGGTAAGTGATTAACGCGATGTGCGCCGAGCGGTTGGGATCATATTCAATCTGCGTAACGCGCCCAGCCACGCCGTCCTTATCACGTTTGAAATCAACTATACGGTAGAAACGTTTATGACCGCCGCCCCGACGTCGCACAGTGATGCGACCATCATTGTTGCGTCCGGAGATGCGGGTCTTTGGCTCGAGCAGCGACTTTTCTGGCACCGCGCCGACAGTTAACTCGTCGCGCGTTAGATAAGTCTGATAGCGCCGTGCCGGTGATGTGGGTGTTAGTTTCTTGATGCCCATAATCTTTAAGATTTTGAATTTAGAATTTAGAATTTAGAACTTAAAGCTTGTCTCAAAGCTAAATCGCCGCCTTTGAAAAAGACCAAATTCGCAATTCTAAATTCTAAATTCTAAATTCCTATACGGCTTCTCCGTAATCGACCGTCTTCTCGCCTTCCTTCAAGGTCACGTAAGCCTTTTTCCAGGAAGGTTTCCGGCCCTCAAATCGTCCTCGCCGCGCCGTCTTGCCCATGAAATTGATCGTGCGCACCCGGTCGACTTTCACCTGAAAGATAGTTTCAACGGCCGACTTGATTTCGGGTTTGGTTGCCTGTCGATCGACCCTGAACGTCAGGAGCTGCCCCGTGTCTTGCGACTCTTCTTTAGCAACCAGCGCCTTTTCAGTTATGACCGGCGACTTGATGATGTCCCAGATAGTTCTCATCTCTTACGCCGCCTCCTTCTTTGGTTTTCTTGCGCGCTTGGGCTTCGGAGTCTCGGCCGGCTCAGACGTCTCTTCCGGGGCTTGCGCCTCCCCCTCTCGGGATCCGAGAACGCGCTCGAGTTCTTCAGCCGCAGAACGCGACAGCACTAAGGTCTCGTGATAGAGAAGGTCATAAATATTGAGACCAAAACTGTTCACGACCTTCGCGCGGCGAACATTGCGTGCCGAGAGCAGCAAGTTCTGGTTTTCGAGCGAGTCAACAATCAGGGTCTTGCCCTCAAGACCCAACTTGCCCAGCGAACTCACCAGCTCCTTTGTCTTGGGCGCTTCGAGTTGCCAGCCGTCAATCACCACAACATTTCCTTCGCGTACGCGTTCTGATAACGCCGAGCGCAGAGCGCCTTGCCTCATCTTTTTCGGCATGCTGTAAGACCAGTCGCGCGGCTGAGGTCCGTGAGCATTACCGCCACCTTTCCACAAAGGTGAACGGAGAGAAGCGATACGGGCGCGCCCAGTCCCCTTCTGCTTCCATAGCTTGCGGCCGGATCCAGAAACGTCCCCGCGCGTCTTGGTCGCCGACGTTCCCTGACGACCGTTAGCCATATAGTTTCGGACTGCGGCATGAATCAAAGGCTGGTTCAAGGGCACACCAAAAACCGCCTCCGAAAGCTCAACTTCGCCGATCTCTTCGTTCTTTAGGTTGCGCACCTTAACGGTAGGCATATTCAACTCCAGTGAAAATTGCCGATTGCCAATCCCTCAATTGCCGATTGCCAATTGCCAATTGGCTTGCTTGTTAGCGCTGTTCATTTCCGAAAACCTGTCTCTCAATCAGCAATCGGCAATCTCTTCACTTATTCCCGTCTTTCGTAGCCTTCTTAACCACCACGACGCTTCCATTCGCACCGGGTACCGCACCACGGATCATCAGCAGGTTATTTTCTGCGTCAACCCGCGCCACTGTCAGCCCTTTAATCGTTACTCGCACGTCACCCATATGACCCGAAGACCGATTTCCCTTAATCACCCGCGAAGGATAAGCCGACGCACCAATCGAGCCCGGCGCCCGCACATTCATTGAGCCGTGCGATTCGGGACCTCGGTTGAAATGGTGACGCTTGATGGTTCCAGCAAAGCCGCGCCCCTTGGATTTACCTACCACGTCGACCATGTCGCCATCCGAAAAAAGATCAACCAGGACTTTGTCACCAACGTTCATGCTGCCGTCCGCGCCGTCAATTCGCAGCTCGATCAGGACGCGCGTCGGCGGTATGCCGCCCCCGGTTTTCTCGAAGTGACCACGCATCGGCTTACTTACGTTTTTTAGTTTCGGCGGCTTCTCATCAACCAGGCCGAGCTGCACGGCATCGTAACCATCCGGACCAGCGGCTGATTTTCTCTGCACAACTACGCACGGTCCCGCTTTGATTACAGTGACTGGCGTGACCGTGCCATCCGCAGAGAAGAGCTGGGTCATGCCGATTTTTCTACCGATGATTCCGTTAATCATGATTTTCGATTTTTGATTTCAGATTTTTGCTTTGCGATCAAGCTGGTCTAATTACTCGCCAATCGGCAATCGCAAATCTAAAATCGAAAATTCCTCACTGTCTGCCAAACGCTTTGATCTCAACGTCCACGCCCGCCGGAAGATCTAGCTTCATCAGCGCATCGACCGTTTGCGGCGTCGGGTCAAGAATGTCCATGAGGCGCTTGTGCGTTCTGATCTCAAACTGTTCGCGCGATTTCTTATCGACGTGTGGCGAGCGCAGGACGGTCCACTTGTTCTTTACTGTGGGCAACGGAATGGGTCCGGCTACCCGAGCTCCGGTTCGCTTCGCCGTCTCGACAATCTCCGAGGTCGACTGATCCAACACGCGATGATCGTAAGCTTTCAGCCTGATCCTGATCTTTTCGTTCAACATAAGGTCATTTCCAATTTCCGATTGCCAACTGTTCTCATTGCCGATTGCCAATTTCCGATTGCCGATTTGAAAACCGATACCTGTCTCTCTTAATTATTCTTCCAATTCCTCAATTACCGATTAATCCTTGAAGGTCTTTCCAATCGGCAATCGGCAATCGCAAATCGGCAATCTTCCTACTGGATCACTTCAGTAATCGTTCCTGCTCCTACCGTCCGTCCACCCTCGCGAATCGCGAAGCGCAGCCCCTTCTCCATCGCTATCGGCGTGATTAACTCAATGTCCATCGCCACGTTGTCTCCAGGCATCACCATCTCCACTCCCGCCGGCAACTGCGCCACTCCCGTCACGTCCGTCG
>WNFZ01003138.1_pt1 | contig 26816 bp, 20 predicted proteins | sample 5400081 | NCBI WGS metagenome assembly WNFZ01 (sample SAMN13153365, study PRJNA577476) | soil metagenome | isolation source: 80 cm soil or saprolite under grassland replicate 1 | place: USA:California | collected 2016-06-15 | reverse complement strand
TGCCGTAGCGGATATTGTCGGCGATCGAGCCGGAGAACAGCAGCGGCTCCTGCAGCACGATGCTGATCTGCTCGCGCAGCGACTTGAGTGTCAGCTCGCGGATGCCGGTACCATCGAGCAGGATACGGCCGTGGCTGACATCGTAGAAGCGCGGGATGAGGCTGACGAGGGTAGTCTTGCCGGCGCCGGTGGGGCCGACCAGCGCGACCACCTGCCCAGCCTGGGCCTCGAACGAGATGTCTTTGAGTGTACCCTCACGACCAAGATAACTGAAGTGCACCCCTTCGTAGCGAAGATATCCTCGTGCAGACTGGAGGACGACCGCACCTGGCATGTCCTTAATCTCCGGCTCGGTATCTAGGAGAGCAAAGAGCCTTGCTACGATAATAAATTGGTTTTGCAGCGAGCCGATGGTCGTGCTGATAGTCTCGAGAGGTTTGTAGACCGAGGCGATGTAGGACAGTATGACCAGCAACTGACCGATCGTGAGACGACCCTGAAGCGTCTGATAGGCGCCAAAGCCCAACACGAGAGCAGTTCCCGCAGCCGTGATCATATCGACAACCAGCGAGAACATGGTCTGGCGCACAGTCAGATCGAGGTGTGCAGCGATCGAACGTTGACCTTGCTGACGATAGCAGCGGTACTCGTAGTCCTCGCGCCCGAAGGCGACGATCACCGGCAGCATCGATATCCCCTCATGGATCATCCGGAGCAACAGGAATAACAGATTATTGGATTTATTCAGCCATTCGGGGATATATTTAGTATAGTAACCGACTGAATAGTAGAGAAATGGTACAACCACCAGCGAGACGAGCGCCAGTCGCCAGTCGATCAGAAACGAAACCCAGAACATGCCGACGATCGTGAGTATACTCTGCGCCATTGGTAGAGTCAGCGTGATGAGTTGTACAACTGATTCGGCTTCGATATTGATGGCGTATATGAACTGGCCGGGGGGACGACGGTCGTGATATGCCATCGAAAGTTGTTGGGCATGGTCGAACAGTATAGAGCGAAGATCTACACCCATCCTCTGAGTGAGTTTAGTTTGTATATACTCGTTGAGCACATGCAGGCCGCTGGAAATCAGTGTCACAATCAGTCCTATCGCGACAGCAAAAACCAGCAGGGCAAAGCGATTCGCAGCTAACGACCCCAGGGGAACCGCGAGCACCAGCGGCAGTGGATAATCACCCAGCACATTATCGATCAGAATCTGCAGCGGCCAGGGCGTCGCTAGACCAATCAGCGCCACCAGAATGGTGGCAACCACTGTGGTGGCTGCGAGCTTCCAGTATGGCCGCAAGTACGGGATGATTCGTGGTATATATTTCACATGTTTATCCAATGTCTCTACCTAATCGCTACCCTACGCGTCCGGCCTGGACGGGAGCCGTACCTTGCTCCGGCCGATCTCCAGTGCGTTGTCGATCAGATGAAGGTCATCCGCTGTCGTCGGGTCATGAGTAAATTTACCGCTATGCTGACCATCGCTCTGTAACGATGGATAGGCGACATGCAGCGTGGTCAGGACCTCCGATGGTTGATGCCAGCTCATCTCGCCGCGCTTGATCGCCTGCAGCGTCCGAACAACGGCGGCCGTAGCGGCTGCGCATTCCTGGAGCATCCGCAGCGCGAGCAGCACGGCGGTCACGCCGAATACTATGCCGACAGCCCACGCATCGTCGAGTGAGGCGGCGGTGGCCAACGCGGCGTTCAATCCGATCAGCGCAAGCCCTTTGATCGAGCAGCGCGGCCACATGCGGAACCGCACCAGCTGGCGGCCTGAGCCGTGCTCTTCGATCGCCATATGCGTGCGGGCGGCGCCAAACATTCCGCTGCGGGCCTCGAGATCCCAGCGGTCGTAGTCGCCGCCACGGCGCACACATGCGCCGGCTGTGCGAAGGGCTGCTTCTACAAATTCGAGCCACTCGTCGGAGGCATGCCAGCGCTCGCTCCAGATCGCGAATATCCGCCGCCGGGGCAACACATGGCCGGGGCCGCGATGCTGCCGCCAGGGCGTGAGGCCGCCACGCAGATGGCTACACAGGCGCGCCAGCGGTTGGAGCAGGTGTAGGAACGCTGTCAGACCAAACAACGCCAGCCGGGCGAGGCGCGATCTGGGCGCGCTGGCGAACGAGGCTTTGGCCGCGTTCAGACCAATCTGAACGAGCGAGGCGCCGACCGCGAGCGCTAGGAGGGGCAGGGCCAGCAGCAGCGGTCTCCAAAGCGCGCCGAGCGCCACAAGCGTCGCGAGCGCGGCACAGAACAGATACCACTCGGGCATCACTGGCAACGCCCCGAACGTGCCCGCGGCAGGCTGATAGACCGACTGGAACAGGGCGCTGCCCCAGACGCCATGGTTGATTCGCTGCTGGCGCCAGCCAAGCGTCTGCGCCAGTCCTTTCCCATACAGACGACCCGACCAAGTGAGATGGCCGATCGAGTTGTACTTCTCTGGCCACTTCCGCTCCAGCAGGGCTTCGGCCTTCCCATAGCCATATTGCTGCTTCCAGAACGCGCGGATCGAGTTGCGGCGATGGTGCCAGACCACCGCGGCGGGGCTGAATCCCAGCGTCCAGCCCTGCTCATGCAGCCGCCAGCAGATGTCGACATCATCGCCTGCGACGCGATACTGGGGATCAAACCCGCCGATGGCCTGCAGGCACGTTTTACGAAACGCCATGTTGCAGCCCGGAATATGCTCCGCCTGCTGGTCGGAGAGCAGGACGTGCGTGGGGCCACCCGGCGCGTTAGCAACACAATCGGCAATCGGGCCATCGCCAGGCGGTGTGATGTTTGGGCCGCCTACGCCAGCGTGGGTTGTGGTGAGAAAGGTAGCGGCCAGGTAGGTCAGCCAGCGCGGGTCGGGACGCGCATCGTCGTCCAGATAGGCGACGATCTCGCCTGTAGCCGCTTCCATGCCAATATTCCGGGCGTTGCTCAGACCAATATGCTGAGTGATGATTCTATGGAAACCGTATTCACGCACGATAGCCGCGGTTGCGTCGGTCGATCCATCGTCGACGACGATCACCTCGAAGTCTGGGTAGTCCAGGCCCAGCAGGCCGTCCAGACAATCGCCGATGGTGCGCGCTCCGTTGTGCGTGCAGACGATCACCGATATTCGTGGCCAGGCCAGATCCACTGGGAACGGCGACTCGGCGAATGCGGCGTGGGCGGCTGCCAGCGCCGGCTTGGGCCGCCGCGCGCGGTCCGTAAGACCGAAATCCCAGTCTTCGATGTCATAGCCGCCACGATGCCACTCGTCGGTCCAGGCGAACACAAACCCGCCTGCGCAGCCCGCCGCGAAAACCGTTCGAATCTGCCAGTCAAGCGTACATGCCTGGGTATCCTCGCCATGTCGTCGGCTATCCAGGCCGATCTCGGCCATGATCAGCGGCCGCTCGCCCGCGATATTATGAAGGCGTGCAAGGTAGGCCGCGAGCGATTCTTGATCTTCCAGGTAGACATTGAACGCCACAAAATCGACGAATGGGAGCTGCAGATACTCAGTGGAGGGATAGTTTACGTAGGTGACGAGGCCGCCGGGATCTTCGACTTTGGCGGCGCGGTAGAGCCGTTCGAGGTACCGCTCTACCTGGCGATGGCCGTACCAGCGCACGATCGAGGCCGGAATCTCGTTGCCAATCACGTAGCAGAGAACCGCAGGATGGCCGGCGCAGGCGCGCGCTCCCGCTCTTACTCGCTCCTCGATCGATTCGGCGCGGCTCTTGTCGTCGAGGAAGGTGACATGCTGCTCCCAAGGCAGGCCGACCATGACACGGAGGCCGTAGCGCTGGGCAATGTCCAGGAACCAACGCGGCGGCACACTATAGGTGCGCAGCGCGTTGAGCCCACTTGCCGCTATTTGTGCCAGATCGCGCTCGACAATTTTGGGGTCGTGATACTCATCGCCGTTCTGATCGGGTCGAAAGGTCCCGTACGTGACGCCGCGGATATAAAACTTCTCATCGCCGAGAAAGATAAATTTACCTCGCACACACGGGCGAAGTTCGCCCGTAAGATGCGCTGATGAACAGCAAGACTCTGGCAATGTCAGATCCTTTTATCCAGATAGCACGTTCGCTTCGATGAGTTTCCGATCTGCCTCCTTCCAATGTTCTGACTAACTAGGCGGTTCTGAGTCTATCGAGCGAGCCAAAACCCCGCACTCAGCATTGATAAGTTATATTTCGCGATCGCTTGCAGCTGGGTCAAAACTAGATACGATCGCATTCTCGATGTGATTATCCACGCTGCATAGAGCATAGATCACGCAGAAAGGTTGAAACTGATAAAAATGACGATCGATTGTTTGGTTCTATTCTTACATTAGAAACGACATGATTCAAGACTTGGTTACGCACTGTAGTTAAAAAAATTGTGATACTACAGAGGCTGTATAAAGAAACTGTCGGGCCGCCAGAGGGTCAGTAAGGTTCAAAGTTTGGAACGAATGTTTCTATCGCCGATGAAAACTGCGGCTTACGTTGCATGAATTCATCCTTACATAGCAATTTGGGCCGAATCGAGGGTCTTTATTTATACAGCCTCTACAGATCCGACACAGTGTCGTATAGATTATGTTCACCTACAAAATGTAGTTATGATGCGGTGTGAGTAGTATTGAGGATTGAATCGCTAGCCAAACGCGTGGGATACAGCGGCTAGAGGTTAATTCTCGCTAATCACGACATCGGGGCGTATTTAAGAGGTTGTGCAGCTTTTTCGAGGCGTAACGCTGGCAGTGTACTAAACGATCCAGCAGCTTGTTATCGACCGATTAGGCCGGAGTTTGAAGATGATCACGCGCATCCTTCAGGGGAATGAAGGGACCTCCATAGCACGGCTTGCGGCCCATGGTGTGCTGCCGCAGAACCAGCAGAGCGCCGCCGATCGCCGCGTGCGGCGGGTCGTGCGCCCAGCTGACTATCGTGAAGGCGCGCCGCCCGCGGCCAAGCTGGAAGATCGACTGCGTCTGGTCGGGGATCAAGCTGGCACGCTCGGGCAGCTCGATCGCCAGTAGATCTGCTCGACGCACAGGCGCAGCAGCGTATGGGCCGCCTGCGCGCCAAGGTCGATCTCATACTGGCGCTCGTAGCCGCCGGGGTCGACCAGGCGGATCGTCGCCGTGCCGCTTCCCGCCACCACCAGGATGTAGCCGCCCTACTGCCCGTGAACGCTCGACAGGCTCAGTTGGGCGCTCTACCGCTGCGATGGTTCGCCAAGAAATCCGGCGGTCAGATTCATCGCCGGATCTCCTCTACGATGGCCGCTGGGTTTGATCGATCTGGGCCCGAATCGCGCTCGAGGAAAGGTCGACGCGGAAGGCTGCCTCGGGCAGCTCGGTGAATAGATCGCGGGCGCCTTCAGGAATTGCGATATCGCGCAGTGTGCGGAACACGCCTTCGTCGAGCCGACCGGCCACCAAGAAGCGGCAGCCCCGGGCGCGAATATGCGCCAGCGCTGCGTCGCACCCGGCCTCGCCACTGTAGTAGCGTGGATCGACAAGCCGCTCGGCCGTGTCGTAACCGACGACGAACACGCAGCCGGGGTAGAGATCGGCCTTGCCTACAAACAGCGCCTCGCGCGAGAGCACCACGCTATAGCGCCAGCGGAACTGTTCCAGCCGGCGCTCGATCTCGGCATAGCTGAGCGGCGGCTTGTCGGCGTTCTGCACCGGCAGCTCGAACGTTACCGGCATGCCGAGCGCGTCGCCGGCCGCCTGGGCCAGGCGCTCGTGGCCGGCGTGCAGCGGGTTGAACGACGCGGAGAGAATCGCGCCGGCCACCGGCCGATCGGCGGCGAGCGTACCGTCCGGCGCAACTAACACGGTGCGGGCGCTGCCGTCGAGCAGCCGCGCGATCGGATCGTCGATCGGCGTATGGGCCGAAATTACCTGCTCAGTGTCGCGCAGATCGAGCGGTGCGGTCAGCGCGATGCCACAGGCCGCGGCGATCGCCCGGACGACCAACTGGCTGACGAGCGCCTCTTCGCCCGGCCGGTCGCGCAGCCCTTTCGTCATCACCAGCCCATATGTGCTCGCACCACTCTGATCGCGCACCGCGATCCAGCAGCGATCCTCGCCGCGGCGGACGCGATCGGTCACGAGCGCCGCGGTGCAGCCGACGCCCAGGCAGATCACGCCGGGCTCGGCCAGCCGCCGGGCGCGCCGGTACGCGGCCGATGCCATCGCCACGGCGGTACTTTCGGCAACGGCATGTTCGGGCGGGTGGCCTAGCAGATCGGCCATCGAACTGGCGGCATAGCGGTCGGTCGCCTCCAGAATCGTGCGCGACGAGCCGGGCATGCTATGCAGCCAAAACAGCGCCTGGCTGCCCCCGCCGGTGAACTCGAAGACTAGCATATGGGCCGAATCGTGAATCGCCTTGATGAGTTGATTTAGTTTCTTTTCGATCATGGATCTATCGTACCATAAAAAGATATTGTACCGCTTCGCAAAGGCTGTGGTACAATTGCGAAGCACTATCACATATCATAGCAACTGATCATCGCCGGTTGATAGCAGAGCAAGGAGGCTAGCTCGATGCCAGGCCTAGAGAAAGTCGCGCTGTTCACGAACGAATATCCGCCGAATGTGTATGGCGGCGCTGGCGTGCATGTCGAGTATCTCAGCCGTGAGCTGGCGCGCCTGGTGCCGGTCGAAGTGCGCTGCTTCGGCGATCAGGATGTTCAATCCGACAACCTGCGCGTCAAAGGCTATGGCGCCTGGGCCGACGCCAAGCAGAATACCGACCCGCGTTTCTCCGGCGCGCTCGACGCCTTCTACCGCAGCCTGGCGATGGCAAAAGACACATTCGACGCCAATGTGGTGCACTGCCACACCTGGTACACCGACATGGCCGGCTTCCTGGCCAAGAAGCTTTGGGGCGTGCCGTTTGTCTTGACCATTCACTCGCTGGAGCCGCTGCGGCCTTGGAAGGTCGAGCAGCTCGGCAATGGCTATTACCTCAGCAGCTGGATGGAGCGCACCGGCATCGAGGACGCCGACGCGGTGGTCGCCGTCTCACAGGAGACGCGCAACGACGTGCTGCGCTTCTTCCGGATCGATCCGGCCAAGGTCCATGTCATCCACAACGGCATCGACCTGCAGCACTATCGCCATCAGGCGGCGACCGATGCGCTGGAGAAGCGCGGCGTGAATCCAAGCCGGCCCTTCGTGCTGTTCGTGGGGCGGATCACGCGCCAGAAAGGGATCATCCATCTGGTCAACGCGATTCCTGAGATCGATCCTTCCCTGCAGGTGGTGCTCTGCGCCGGCGCGCCCGACACCAAGGAGATCGGCCGGGAGATGACCGAGCGCGTGGCCGAGGTCAGTGCTGGGCGTGAGGGTGTGATTTGGATCCAGGAGATGCTGCCGCGCGCGGATGTTATTCAGTTCTACTCGCATGCGGCGGTGTTCTGTTGCCCGTCGGTCTATGAGCCATTCGGCATTATCAACCTGGAGGCGATGGCCTGCGAGACGGCGGTGGTGGCTTCGGCGATCGGCGGCATTCCCGAAGTGGTCGTGCCGGGCGAGACGGGCGTGCTGGTCGATTTGCAGCTCAAAGTAGGCACGTTCGACCCGGTCGATCCGGCGCGGTTCTCGCACGACCTCGCCGCCGGTATCAATCAGGTCGCGCTCGATCCGGCGCTGCGCGAGAAGTTTGGCAAGAACGGCCGTAAGCGCGTCGAAGATCATTTTAGCTGGACGGCGATCGCGCACCGGACGCTGGATTTGTATCAGTCGTTGGTCTAACATTTGCTCGTATAGGGACCAAAGCCTGCGGCAGCATGGTACTTCCCGACTAAGCCGTTTCTCGTTGTTTGCGCTCTACGAGCGCAAACAACGAGAAACGATAAAAAGATAAAGTACCGCTCTGCCGAAGGCTAAAAAAGCATGTCGGAGGCGACCGCATAACTCCTGTCAATCAGGACCTTAATTTGCGATGCCCCAACTGACTCCTGACTCCTGAATTCTGGGGAGAAGACATTGAGCATTGCCGAAGCAGGCCGAAGCCGGGTCGCGATCGAAGGCGTGGCGCGCGAGATCGACGCTGGTGCGTTTCCGATCAAGCGCGTTGTTGGCGATACGGTCGTGGTCGAGGTCGACGCATTCGCCGATGGGCACGACGCGATCTCAGGCGTGCTGCTGTATCGTAAAGAAGGCGATCCGCAGTGGTCCGAGGCGCCGCTGGAGCCGCTGGTCAACGATCGGTGGCGCGGGGCATTCACCGTCGACGAGGTGGGGCGCTACTGCTACACCGTGCTGGCCTGGGTCGATCACTTCAAGACATGGTCGCGCGATCTGGCCAAGCGCGTGGACGCGGGCCAGGATGTGGCGGTCGATCTGCTAATTGGCGCGGCCCTGGTTGAAGCGGCCGTCGTGCGCGCGCCAAAGGCGGCCGCCAGCCAGCTGAAAGCTGTCGGCGAGCTATTGCGCGCCGGTGGCGCCGTGGCGGTGCAGCAGGCGCTCTCGCCAGCCCTGGCGGCTCTGATGGCCGCCCATGCCGAGCGCAGGTTCGCCACGACCTATGCGAAGGAACTGGGGATCGTCGTCGATCGCCAGCTGGCGCGCTTTGGCGCCTGGTACGAGCTGTTCCCGCGCTCGTGTGCGGGGGATCCGGGCCGGCATGGGACATTCAAGGATGTCGAAAAGTGGCTGGACTATGTCGCGTCGATGGGCTTCGATATCCTGTACTTGCCGCCGATCCACCCGATCGGTCGCAGCTTCCGCAAAGGCCCGAACAACACCACCGAGGCCGGCCCGAACGACGTGGGCAGCCCGTGGGCGATTGGCGCGGCCGAGGGCGGCCACAAGGACATTCTGCCCGCGCTGGGCACGCTGGCGGATTTTCAGCACCTGTTGGCGCGCGCGAAAGATCACGGTCTCGAACTGGCGCTCGACATCGCGTTCCAATGCGCGCCCGACCACCCGTACGTCGCAGCGCACCCTGAGTGGTTCCGCCAGCGGCCCGACGGCACGATTCAGTATGCCGAGAATCCGCCCAAGAAATACCAGGATATCTACCCATTCGATTTTGAGAACGAGAACTGGCAGGCGCTGTGGGATGAGCTGAAGAGCGTGTTCTTGTATTGGTGCGAACAGGGCGTGCGAATCTTCCGCGTCGACAACCCGCACACCAAGCCGTTTGGGTTCTGGGAGTGGGTGCTCGGCGAGGTCAAGCGCGTGTATCCCGAGACGATCTTCCTATCCGAGGCGTTCACGCGCCCGAAGGTGATGTACCGGCTGGCCAAGCTTGGCTTCACGCAGTCGTACAACTATTTTCCATGGCGCAACACCAAGGAAGAGCTGATCGAATACTTCACTGAGCTGACGCAGACCGAGGTGCGCGAGTTCTTCGGCGCGAATCTGTGGCCGAACACGCCGGATATTTTGCCCGAGATGCTACAGTACGGCGGTCACCCGGCATTCATCAGCCGCTTCGTGCTGGCGGCGACGCTCGGGCCGAGCTATGGCATCTACGGCCCGGCCTACGAGCTGTGTGAGAACGCGCCGATCGCGCCCGGCAAGGAAGAGTACCTGCACTCCGAGAAGTACGAAATCAAGCGCTGGGACATCGACCGATCCGACAGCCTGCGCCCACTGATTGCACAGGTCAATCGAATAAGGCGCCAGAACCGCGCGCTGCATAGCAACCAAAACCTGCGCTTCCACCGGGTCGAGAACGATCAGATCATCGCCTACAGCAAAACCACCGACGATCTGTCGAACCAGATTTTGGTGGTCGTGAATCTCGACCCGAACTACGCACAGTCGGGCATCATCGACCTGGCGCTCGATGATCTGCAGATCGACCCATACCAGCCCTACCAGGTGCACGATCTGCTGACCGACGCGCGCTACCTCTGGCATGGCTCGCGCAACTACGTCGAGTTGCACCCCGACCGCGTCCCCGCGCACATCTTCGTGATCCGGCGGCGGGTGCGCACCGAGCACGATTTCGATTATTACATGTAGTGGGAGCGAGCGATTCGATCTGACTTCGCGAATGAAAGTTTGTGCGTGTTGGAGGCGAGGATCAGGCTTGAACCGATACGTGATTGCCATCAGTGGCCCGGCAGGTGCGGGCAAAACTACTCTTGCTGGTAAGGTAGCCGTGTTGTTGGGCGATGCCACTATGCTCTTCTATGACGACTACCGAAAAGTCTCAGATTGGCATCGGGATTTGCTCCGTTGGGCGCAGGACGGATGCGACCCGAACCAGTATGTAGGCAATCCCAAGCCCTTCGCGGATGACCTACGCGCTATACGAAACGGCATACCGATCCACAGGCCAACAAATCAAGAGCTGATTGTCCCTGCGCGTTTTGTTGTGCTGGAAGAGCCTTGGGGACGCGACCGCGATGCTGTACGTTCCTTGATAGATTTTGTCGCTCATATTGATATTCCACTGGATGTTTCTCTATGCCGCCGCTTGCTTCGAGATGCTCAACGGGGACAAAACATTCTGGAGTTCATGCAGGATTACCTCGCGGAAGATGTGAGACAAGTCTATCTTCGGATGCAAAAGAGCGCTGAGAATGCCGACCTGGTGCTGGATGGGATGCAACCTCCTGATGCTTTGGCGCAGCAGGTGGCAACCAGAGTTCTAGCTGTAACGCAGGTGGCCTAACAATCGTGTGCAATGCACAAGCCCATAGCCGTTCAAGGATAAACCATCTATGGAAATGCAGGGATCGACGCCCGCCAACCTGTCCACGATCATGCTGCCCGGCGATTGGGAGTCGCTGTTTCAGCGCGATGGCTGGTCGGCGTTGGAACCCGCGCTGCCTGACTACATGCGCGCGCGGCGCTGGTTTGGCGGCAAGGCGCGCCAGATCACGAGTACGCGAGTGCAGGCGGCCATCCCGCTGCGCTACGGCGGCGCGACAGCCTACCTCGCACTGGTGCGCGTGGCGTATGCTGAGGGCGGCGCCGAGACGTATGTGCTGCCACTGACCTTTGCCGATGCGGCGCGCGCTGCAGCGCTGCTGCGCGACCTGCCACATGCGGTGGTCGCGCGGGTCGCGCCCGCGGCAGGCGATCGCGGCGCTCTGTTCGACCCGCTGTACGACCCGGCGTTCTGCGCCGTGCTGCTGGATCTGATCGCTACCCAGGCGCAGATCCCCAGCCCGGATGGCGACCTGATCGCCAGCACAACCCAGGCGTTCGAGCGGCTGCGGAATCCTGACGCAGGGAAGGGCGGCCCGAGCGATGCGCCGCTGGCGCCCACCATCAGCACCGCCGAGCAGAGCAACACCTCGATCATCTTCGGCCAGCGCTTTGTGCCGAACCAGGGCGACTCATGGTACTACACGCTGGAGATGATCGCCGATGCATTCAAGCGCGTGCTGGCTGCGCCCGATGAGTTCCGCGATTCGGCCGCGCCGAGCCAGCCGTTGCTGAACATGGTCGAGCAACCGCCGCCGGCCGTCGCGCATGCGTTCATCGGCGACTATCTCGTGTCGGCCGAGCTGCTTGGGCGGCGCACGGCCGAGCTGCACCTCGCGCTGGCGACCGGCACCGACGACCTCGACTTCGCGCCCGAGCCATGCACCGCCGAGTACCAGCAGTCGGTCCACGCCTCGATGGAGGCCCGCGCGCGGCAGTCGTTCCAGCTGCTGCGCCGGAGTATTGCTGGCCTGCCTGCGGCGCTTCACGACGACGCGCGCCAGGTACTGAACCTGGAACAGCCGATTTTCGAGCGGCTACGCGCGGCGCTGGCCCAGCCGATCAGTGCGCTGCGCATCCGCATCCACGGCGACTACCATCTTGGCCAGGTGTTGTGGACGGGCGACGATTTCTTCATCATCGACTTCGAGGGCGAGCCGGCCCGGCCGCTGAGCGAGCGCCGGCTGAAGAGCCTGGCGCTGCAAGACGTCGCCGGCATGCTGCGCTCGTTCCACAACGCGACCTACGCGGTACTGCTTGGCCAGGCGCCGGGCGCCGCGTTCGGCGACGAGCAGTTCGCCACGCTGGAGCCATGGGCGCGCCACTGGCACCGCTGGGTCGGCGCGGCGTTCCTGCGCAGCTACCTGGCCACCACCGGCGCCGCGGTGTTTCTGCCGCAGTCGCGCGCCGAACTGCAGACCTTGCTCGACGCCTACCTGCTCGACAAGGCGGTGTATGAGCTGCGCTACGAGCTGAATAATCGCCCGACCTGGGCGCGCATTCCGATCGAGGGAATTCTTCAGTTGATGCAATAGCTGGCTGGAGAGCATCTATGTATGACATTATTGTCGTCGGCAAGGGCATGATGGGCAGCGCGGCGGCGCGCTATCTGAGTGCCGCTGGCGCGCGTGTCGCGCTGATCGGCCAGGACGAGCCCGCGGACTACGCAACCCACGACGGCGTCTTCGGCAGCCACTACGACGAGGGCCGACTCACACATCGGCTGTCGAAGGACGTGATCTGGGCGCGGATGACCGTGCGCGCGATCCAGCAATATGCGGCGATCGAGCGGCAGAGTGGGATTCATTTCCACACTCCCTGCGGCGGGCTGGCGGTGGCGCGCGATTTCGACGCGCTGCCGTATATGCGCCACCGTGAGCAGATCGCGGCGATGTTCGACATTCCCTATACGGTCTACCCAAAAGCGAGCGATATCCAACACGCCCACCCAATGCTGGCGTTCCCCAGCGGCTTCCGCGGCATGTTCGAGCCTGGGCCGGCGGGCTATATCAACCCGCGCGCGCTGGTTCGGGCGCAGATCAAGATCGCCGCCGACCATGGCGCGATGGTTGTCTCCGATGTCGTTGTGAAGGTCGACGTGGCGCCAGCGGCCGTCACGGTGACGACGCGGAGCGGCCGGGAGATTGTCGGCGCTCAGGTTCTGCTGGCCTGCGGCGCATTCGCCAATGCCTATGCGCTGCTGCCGCGCCCGCTGGCGCTGCGCGTCAAGAGCGAGACGATCATTTTTGCCGAGGTCGACGACCGCGAGGCCGCGCGCCTGGACCCCATGCCGACGGTTGTCTACGCTATCGAGTCGCCCGAGCTGGTGGGCATCTACCTGGTGCCAGCGATTCGCTTCCCCGATGGCAAGATCTATCTCAAGATGGGCTGCGATACGGCCTCGGACCAAACCCTCCCAGACCTACGGGCGATGCAGGAGTGGATGCAACACGGCAACAGCGACACGCATAAGGCCGCCATGACCGAGGCATTGCAGAGCATCATCCCCGGCTTGCGGTTACGCTCTGTCCGCGCGAGTCGCTGCCTGGTGACCTACACGCCGCACAGCAAGCCATACGTCGACCAAGTCGCGGACCGGATATTCGTCGCCACCGGCGGCAATGGCTCGTCGGCGAAGTGCTCGGACACGCTGGGCTGGCTGGCGGCGAATCTCGTGCTTGGCCAGCCGTGGGGCGAGTTCGAGCGGGCGGCATTCCAGGTGGTGTTTGCGGAGGGCTAAGGCAGACAATCAGACGTTTCAGCCAAGTTCCGATAATCCGGGTGTCGGGTGCTGCCAAAGTTTAGCTTGCGCATTCTGATGTGATAAACGCTTCCTGCCTCGCTCTTGACAAGAGGTGTACGATTCATAAGCAAAGAGCTTCTACCAGTTCGGTCGAGGCAGCGGACCTAAAGAGTATGCCGACATATCGAAACGAAAAATATGGTTTTGAAATCGACTTACCAGAAGGTTGGTCCATTTCTTCCGGCATTACCCGCATCCCGGTCATCCTTTCGAATGTCATCAAGCGCGCCAATATACTCGAAGAATTTTCGTCTGGTTCTGACGAACACCTGAATATTGTGGTTGAGCCAATGGAACCTGAACCTCCACCTGATATCAACGAATTAATATTCACTTTGCAGGCTCAGGATATGAAATATACCGATGTGGAATTTGGCAGAATTACTATTGGAGGCAGACTTCATGCCTGGGTGCGCTACACCATGAAATCCAAAGTATGGTTAAAAAAGTATTTTATCGTACTAAACGGAAATGGATATGCGATAACTGCTAATTGCGCAACAAAGGATAAACTACCTGTAAGCGAAAAAACGTGGGATGGTATTGCCGAATCACTACGATTACTCAAGCCTGTAGATGAATCCATTACAGCGCTCAATAACTCACCCGGTGCTCGTCGTACTATCGAAATGGCACGAAAAATGCTCCAAATCCAAATAGAAGAGCGAAAGCAAAAGTAACGTTTCGGTTAGCCTAGGAGAACCCATGAACAGATATCGCCGTTCCTCTGCCATCGTGCTCGCACTCCTCGCCTGCCTGGCACTGGCGCCTTCAGCCGCGCTGGCAGGCCCGCCGCAAGGCATACAGTCCGACGCCACATTCGCAGCCAGCTATGCGGCCAACAGCGTGACCAACGTCTCCGCGACGACCCAGCGCGTGAGTTGCTACTCCCCCGAGGTCACCTATTTTGGCAGCCTCGCCCCGGCCGATGGTTACCGCGACGGCGGCATGTCATCGTGCAACGGAGCAGCCACGACCGGCGAGGATCTCGGCCCATACCCAACCCAGGATGTGGTGAACGAGCCTATGCTCGTAAAAGATCACTCCGAGTCCGACATCCGCGTCGACCCGGCCAACTCGAGCCACCTAATCGGCCAGAGCAAGTGGTTCGTCAATGCCGAGGGCTACAACCACCTGCTCGGTTTCTACGAATCGTTCGACGGCGGCGCGACGTGGCCCGTGCAGGGGCACGTGCCGGGCTACGAGGGCTGGACCGACAACACCGACCCGGTCGGCGCCTTCGATCCGTGGGGCAACTTCTACTCGCTCGTTCTGGCCTACCAGTTTTATTACGATAAGTCCGGCTTCCATAAGTACGACAACGGCTCAAAGCAGATCAATCCGACCGTCCCGCCCGAAGCCGTCGCCGTGTCAGTGCACCCGGCGCAGACGCTGCCGGGCAAGACTCCCGCGGCAAGCTGGATCACGACGCACAACGGCCAGCCGGACTACCTGATGACAGCGAAGAACGCGAACACTAATGACCCCGACAAGCAGTGGATCGCGATCGACACCACCCCAACCAGCCTGCATTATGGGCGCGTCTATGCGATGTGGACCATCTTCGTCTTAAACCCAGCCGTGATCTACGAGTCGCACGCCGACGCGCGGCCGGACGGGACGCACACGGACTGGTCGCCGCCACAAGTCTTGCCGACCGTCTCCGGCAAGCGCTGGGACACGTACCTCTTGCCGCACGTCGCGCCGGACGGCACGGTCTGGACGACAACGACGAACAACCCGCAGAAGCAGGATTTCTCGCACGCTGACATCAGCCTGATCTGGTCGAAGGACGGCGGCGAGACCTGGCAGGGCCCATTACCAGTCATTCAGAACGTCATCGTCCCGACCTACCAGAACACGACCTTCCGCGAGGGCATCGTGAACACCTTCGCCGTCGGACCGAAGAAGGTGAGCGGCTTCTATCCGCTCTACGTCTCCTACGAGGACGGCTCGATGGGGCTCTCGAACGTCTATCTGATGGCCTCCTACGACGGTGGCCGGACCTGGACGGCTCCGATCCTGGTGAACGACAACGCTGGCCCTACCGAGGCGCTCCAGCCGAACCTCGACGTGGCGCCGAACGGCACGGTGGCGGTCGCTTTCTATGACCGGCGACTGCCCTGCCCGGCCCAAGGCGAGGCCGATTACGACGGCTCGGGTGTCGCCTTCGATCCGCGCGGCGCGGCCGGGCGCGCCAATTATTGCGTCAACACAGCGATCCAGTTCTACAGGCCGAATCTGACGCCGATCGGCCACAACATTCGTCTGTCGGCACACACGTGGAACCCACAGCTGTCCGCCCCGCACCCGAGCTGCATCTGCTCAACGGGCACATTCATAGGCGACTATTTCGGAGTCAACTCGGGCGGCGTCACCTACACCAGCTCAGTCTCGACCTTCAACTACGGCGGCGAGAACGCGTTCTTCCACCAGCAGCAGATCGTGGCCACCGTCCACACGCCGTGACATATTCCAGGTAGTTACTCAGCGCCAGCGCGGACGATATCGTCCGGCTGGCGCTCGTGCATTTCCAAGCAACCATGATAGACCACGGATCGGCGCGGATCGAGCGGATGCCCGCGGATAGCTTCAGAAAGTAATCCGCGATTTTCAAAAAGTATTGGTCTAAACTCGCTCAGCCCAGGCGTTCGCCAATCACAATCGCCCCGGCGTGCAGCGTGGCGGCGTAGCGCCCAGGCGCCAAGCGCGCCAGCGGCCCAGCGCTCGTCAAGACGCAGTTCGGAAGATAGTCGCCGGTGCTGAGCGGATGCCCGGTGTTGCCCGTGGCCGGCACAATCCAGATATCGGCGCCTACACGCTGCACGTCGATTCGATCCGGCCCGCCGACATCGGCCCAGATCTGCCGGCCAAGCGAGATGCGAAATCGGACTGCGCCGGTATGCGGATCTTGCTCGTGCCCGATCCGCACGTACGCGCCAGGAGTGCGGCGCTGCGTTGGCTGCGCCTTGGGCTGAGCGCCCGGCAGGCCAGCAGATGATCGGCTGGCTTGCTTGGTCTCCGCAGTCGCGGCCATGCGTTCCTGTTGCTCCGCGAGCGCGCGCAGATCGGCGGCGATTTGTCGGCGCCGCTCCGGTGCGGGGCGCGCGCCGAGCGCTTGTGTCACCGCGCGGCGCAGCAGGTCGTAGGTGTCGTCGGTCATAAGGTATATCTACATATCAGACAATAGTGCGTAGTGCGAAGGGATGCCGACTACGTACTACGCACTATCGAGCGTTATCGGGATCGCGCAAGAGTAAAATATACTCCCACCAGTTGTTGCTGACCCCAAACGTCGCGCCGGGCACATGCGGCAAATGCTTGAGCCACCAGAGATGATGACCGCGCATATCGCCATTGCCCCACTCCGAGCAATCGACCATGCGGCCGGGGCCGGAGAGATCGGGGAAGTTGTACCAGTTGTCGCAAAAGCTGTACACCGTGCGGCGGTTGCCCCAATCGTAATCGCGCTGGCTGCTGGGCGCGAAATGAACATTGCCGCAGTGCGATTGGCCCGGCGCGACCTGATCGTAGCGAGTAAATATATCCCAGAGATTCTGCTCGCGCCGATAGTTACGAAACACATGGCTCATGATCGACTCGACCCGGTGGCCATAGTTTTCGAGCATGCAGTCGACGCCGCGCTCGTAGTTGAACATCATCATGACGAAACGGCCGTTGCAGTGCTCGGTGTTCGGCACCGGCGGCGAGTTGCACCAGAACGCGCCGCGCCCGACCATGGTCGACTCGTAGTCGCCGGAATAGGGGAACGAGAGGAACCAAACTTCGTCGAACTCGCCGCGCTCGTAGCGCTCAATCAGACTGAACGCGCGCAGTTGCGCCTCGTAGTCGATCCGATCCGGTTCGTGCATGCGGCGCGCCCGCCAGGAGCTAACAAAGCTCTCGCCAGTGTAGCGGAAACCGTCGAGCTTGAGGGGAAACCAGTCGGCCTGGATGCGCTCGACAATCTGATACTGGAGATAGCCGTGGCTGGCCTCGGCCAGATCGGCGATATACTGGCGCGCCAGGCGGTCGGGGTCGTTCCAGCCAAAGATCTCATTCAAGCGCCGGCCGCCCTCGGACGCGACCGGCGGGTTATGGATGATCTGCAGCACGCGCGGGCGCACTGGCGCGCCGGTGTAGGGGGGGGCCAGCTGTGCGGTCGCAGGAGCATTGCTAAACAGCTGTTTCCCAGCCTGTAGGAGCTTGTCGAGCATAGATGCCTCTCGGTCGCCAAATAGCCCGTGTATCAGCCGACTAATCCGTACATCGAAAGCTAGATCCGTGCTGCAATGAGAAGAAATGGCGGGCGATGAACTTCATCGGCCAATTCGGGGCGCTCGGCGATTTGCTCCTGGTACTGTAGACGAGATCGAAGGACGCGTCGGGAAGCTCAAGATTCTCGATATCCGCCAAGTAATAAGTCACCTTTGGGTCTTGTGTCTGGGCGCGGGCGCGGGCCAACATGTTTTCAGACAAATCGACGCCGAGCACACTGGCTGCGCCGATCTCGCGCGCCCAACGGGCGAACGCACCGAATCCGCAGCCCATGTCGAGCACGCGTAAACCCTCCAGTGGAGGTAGCATACTCCTCAACGTTGGCCACTCCGGTGCGCCAGCCAAGCCCTCGCGCGATCGGCGAAACTGGCTATATCCCTCAAAGAAATCTGGGTTGTCATAGATGTTGTAAGGCATTCTCTATCTCTTTCTAAGCTCGTGCTGTATTCTATCATTGATTCGGTGCTGATAGGCGTACGGCATATGGTAATGCTGTTTGCGCCGCGAATGCTAATTCTTTAGAACCTACGCATTTGACCATATATTGCATCGCAACGCCATGTCTGCTGAACGGAGTTTCGCCCCTCACTGCGTTGCAATGCAGAATCGTTGAGGGAGTGGAGCTCCGCTCAACATGACAATGCGGCAACGACGTAAGCTCTATCTTAATTGAGTTGAAACTCTCATGACAGAGATAGGGAGAAACAAACATGCCAACCATCGAATTGGTCAGACGGCTGATCGCCGACCAGTATGGTGCGCGGCCCAACGCGATTTCCGATCTGCAAAACTACATCTTCGACTGGCGCGGGATCTATCGGGCCGACCACGCCGACGGCCCGGCCTGGGTCGTGCGGATCATGAATCGCGCTGAGGCAGCGATTGGCTTCGCCGGCACGGCCGCGCTGCTCGACTGGCTAGCGGCGCAGGGCTACCCGGCCCCGCGCGCTGTGGCGACGAAAAACGGCGCGCGCGTGGGCTATGCCGCGGGCTGGTGGATGCTGGCGACCACCTTTGTGCCGGGCCGGCTGCCGGAGCCGAAGCCCGAGCATTTGCGCGCGATCGGAGCCGCGCTCGGGCGGCTGCATCGGCTGGCGCTGCCGGGCGCCGCCGACGCGACCCAGCTACCCGACTCGCTCTGGCCGCGCGGAACCATGAGCATGCTGCGCCGGCAGCTCGAAGGCAGCGCCACGCGCTGGCCCACCGAGCTGCGCTCGATCTACAATCGGCTGCTTGGAACGTTCGATCAGCTCGCCGAGGTTGAAGCGCTGCCGACGTGCCTGATCCACGGCGATTGCTGGCCGCTCAACGCGGTGCTGAGACCAACGCAGGAGCTGGTGCTGATCGACTGGGATGGCGCGGGATACGGCCCGTCGGTGTTAGATCTCGGCAAGCTGCTGCTGGCGGCGCACTACGACCTGAGCCGGCCGCTGGAGGTTTTGCCGAATCGGGCGTGGGTCGCGGCAATCGTGCAGGGCTACACGGCGATACGCCCGCTCAGCGCCGAGGAGCGCCGGCTGCTGCCCGCGGCGGTGCCGTTCTGGCTGGCGTATTCGGCTGCTCATTATGCTCACGAAATTGAGGTGTTGGCGCCGGACGATCTGTTTTTCCAGAAGCTGCGGGTGCGCTTGGATGCCGCCGAAGCGATCGCCGATCTGTTGTAAATCGCGTTCTCTGGTACAATGAGAACGTATGATGATCGAGCAAGCACGAACATCCCGCCAGCAGCAGATGGTCGGCCTAGCCGGCACACTCGCCGATCGCTTCGCGGCGCGCGCGGATGCGAACGACCGCGCCGGGCGTTTCCCGATCGAGAATTATCGTGAGCTGCATGAAGCTGGTTTCTTGCAGCTGATCGTGCCGCCGGAGTATGGCGGCGTCGGCGCCGATCTTTACGAGACGGTTCTGTTCCAAGAACGCCTGGCCCAAGGCGACGGCGCGACGGCGATGGCCGTGAATATGACGATCCATCTGATCGGCCGCCTGCACGAGCGCTGCAGCTGGCCAGAACCGATTTTTGCCGCGATCTGCCGCGACACCGTCGCGAGCGGCGCGCTGATCAACGCCGCCGCGACCGAACCCGAGCTCGGTAGCCCATCGCGCGGCGGCATGCCGGCCACCACGGCTACGCCAACAGCCGGCGGCTGGTTGATCAATGGCCATAAACAGTTTGTCAGCATGGCCCCAGCGCTGCGCTATTTCGTCACCAGCGTCGCGCTGCCGCCCAGCTCCGACGCGCCACAGGGCACCACCGCGAATGCGATCGTACGCGCGGGCTCGGAAGGCCTGCGGCTGGAGGACACCTGGGGCGACGCGCTGGCCTTGCGCGCCAGCGGCAGCTACGACGTGCTGTATCAGAATGTGCTGGTGCCCGATGAGTGGCTGGTCGAACGCCAGCCGGTCAGCCAGGCGCCGCCGGCTGGGCCGCCGGCGGGAATGGCCTGGTTCGCACTGACGATGGCCGCCGTGTATTTGGGGATTGGCCAGGCCGCCAGCGATGCGATCTGCCGCTACGCTCAGCAGCGCGTGCCGAGCGCGCTGGGCAAGCCGATCGCCACGCTGCCGGCCATCCAGCGGCGCATCGGCGAAGGCCAGGCGGCACTGGTCGCCGCGCGCGGCGTACTGCATCAAACCGCGCGCGATTGGGTCGCGCAGCCCGAGCGGCGCGCCGGCATGGCGCCGCAGATCGCGCTGGTAAAGTATCTCTGCACCAACGCCGCGGTCACTGCCACCGATCAGGCGCTGCGCGTCGCCGGCGGCTTTGGCCTGACCCGCCAGCTGCCGCTTGAGCGCTTCTACCGCGACGTGCGGGCCGGGCTCACGCACCCGCCGCAGGACGACGCGGCGCTGGAAATGATCGGGCGCGCGGCGCTGGATGCGGCCCAGTAAGGGCTTGTAAATACTACTTTGTCACTTGAGATGTCGAAACGGATGACGATATTCGACAAACAATCTACAAACTCGAGCAGTTTGGCAATGAGGCGAGCAAATGATAACGGCTCGTGATGAGCGGTCGATATCAGAAGATACCAGCTGAGCACGCGCGAACATCGGTCCGCACTTCAGCAGCTGTTCGATTCGCTGCTGATTGAGGGCGTGAACCGCCTCTACCGCGGCACCAATGGCGCAACGCGATCAAGGAAGAGTTCCGCCACGCGATCCCAATCATACTGCTGCACATGTTCCTGGGCGTACGCACCATACTCGGCGCGCTGTCCGGAGTCTGCCAGTAGCTCAATCAGCGCACCGGCAAGCGCCACGCTATCGCCGGGCGGCACGAGCGAGCCGGCGCGGCCGGCTGGGACAACCTCGGGAATCGCGGCGGCGGTGGTCGCCACCACCGGCAACCCGCACGCCATCGCCTCGAGGAACACGATCCCAAATCCTTCTTGTACGCTCGGCAGGCAGAATAGATCGGCATGGCGATACAAGCGCGCCAGCTCGTCGTCGGGCAGCGCGCCGGTGAAGCGCACCGCGTCGCCGAGCTCGAGCCGGCGGGCGAGGTTCTGCAGCGCAGGGTGCTCCGGCCCATCGCCGGCGATCAGCGCCCGCGCGCGTGGAATCGCCCGCCGAACCGCCGGCAGCGCACGCAGCAAATCGGCCACATGCTTGCGCGGGTATTGCCGCGCGACACACAAGATCGTCGCGCCATCGCTGGAGCGCGGCTCGTCGGCCGCCAGACGCCGCCAGCGCGCCAGGTCGATCCCCTCGGGAACCAGCCGTACCCGGCTCGGCGCGATCCCATAGTGGCGGGCGATCGCCGCACGGGAGTATGCGCTAGTGGTCAGCACCGCGTCGGCGTGGCGTGCGTTGTAACCCTCCAGCCGCGACAAAAACTCGAACAGCATCCGCACGCGCCCGCCCTCGTGCTGCATCTCCTCGGCGATCACTCCCTTGATGCTGGCGACATACGGCGTGGAGCGGCGCGCGCTTGAGTAGCGCCAGCCGTCGATATCAAACCCCACGACAAGATCGTAGCGTAGAGTCTGGAGCAGCGCCGGCAGATACTGGTTGAACAGCAGTCGCCGCGCAGTGAGATTGTCGGGCCAACCAACCGGCGGCGCCAGGCGCGCCACCCGATGGCCGCGGGCGATCAGCGCGCGCTGGAGACCGCCAATTCCGGCCGCGGTGCCGCTGCCTTCGGCGATCGTCTGAATCCATGAGTCGATGAATGCGATATGCATGGAGTTCCTTCCGGCAAAAGAGCTTCGTGAGCAACGATCGCAGCCGGGCGTCTATTATACAGTGGTACTTTATCTACCAAATGATTGGGCTTACACGGTCACTCGCAAAACACGGATTTTTCGTCTTCGCATCAAACATTTTTCGTTCGCAGAATGAAAAATGTTTGATACAAGAAATTCCTAATCCGTGGAGGTCCAATGTTCGCGCCCACGGCGGCATACTACTTGATATATATGCGCGGGCTGTTTTTGGCGCTCGACCAGAGAGCAAAACCGAGCGCCTTCGGGCGAATAAAAAAGTGGTGCCAGAGCGAACGCAGGCAAAAACCACATTGAATATGCCACCCCATAGGCCCCGGCATGTACGCTCGGCATGACCCCATACCAGCGGCCGTTTATGCCCGCTAGATTAGAAAGTAATGAGAATGCTGTATCGCCGCTACGTGCTTGTCTTCGCCGCCTGTACGCTGCTAGCGGCCTGTGGAGGCGACGCCACGCCGGCCGGGTCAAGCGCTGCCACGCGTTCGACCAATGTGCCCGCGGCGAGTACCCCGGCACCCCAGGTACCAACCCCACCCGGCGCCGGACGCGCGACCGGCGCGCCAGCGGCCAGTACGGCTGCTCCTAACACGCCCGCCACGCAAAGCCCATCCGGCGCGCGGTCGCCCGTCGCGCTCAAGCTGGTGACGAAGGATCTCAACCAGCCGGTGTTCGTGACACACGCCGGCGATGGCAGCGGCCGGCTGTTCGTGGTCGAGAAAGGCGGCACGATCGCGCTGCTGCGCAATGGCCAGCGCGCGCCGAAGCCGTTCCTTGATATCACTGCGCTGGTCAACTCAAGCGGCAGCGAGCAGGGTCTGCTTGGGCTGGCGTTTCACCCCGACTATGGGCACAACGGGCGCTTCTTTGTGTACTATACCGCCAAGAATGGCGACAACACGCTGGCGCGCTATCAGGTCTCGAGCGATCCCGATGTCGCCGACCCCGCAACCGGCACGGTGCTGTTCGCCCAGCCCGACCCGGCGCCGAACCACAATGGCGGTATGCTCGCCTTTGGGCCAGACAACTACTTGTACGTTGGGATGGGCGACGGCGGCAGCGCTGGCGACCCCTGGGGCAACGGTCAGAAGCGCAACGTCCTGCTGGGCAAGCTGCTGCGGCTCGACGTGGACCACGGCGAGCCGTATGCGATTCCGCCCGACAACCCTTGGCCATCCAGCGGCGACGTGCGCGGCGAGATCTGGGCGTATGGGCTACGCAACCCCTGGCGCTTCTCGTTCGATCGCGCGACCGGCGATCTGTATATCGGCGATGTGGGTCAGGGCCAGTACGAGGAGATCGATTTTCAGCCGGCCGGCGAGGCAGGTGGCCGCAACTATGGCTGGAACATCCGCGAGGGGCTCCACTGCTACCGATCGCAGGATTGCGACACCAAAGGTTTGGTCGATCCAATCGCCGAATACAGCCACGAGTTCGGCTGCTCGATCACCGGCGGCTATGTCTACCGCGGCCCGGCCATGCCGCAGTTCCAGGGCAACTATGTCTATGGCGATTATTGCAGCGGCCTGATCTGGACTCTGAAGCAGACTGCGCCAGGCCAGTGGGCGCAGAGCGATTTGCTCGACAGCAAGCGCAGTATCAGCTCATTCGGTGAGGATGCGGCCGGCGAGCTGTACCTGACGGATCTGGGCGGTGGGCTGTACCAGTTCGTCGCGGCAGCGTAGGAACGCCACGTTTTCATCCACGACGGCACACGAAGATCCACGAATACAGGACTTTTCGTGAATCTTCGTGTGCCGTCGTGGATTCTCACTCTACCTTCTCGGCGACAATCACCTGCCACTGGCTCTGCTCTTCAAAAGGCACTGCTGGCGTGATCGCGTCGCCGAACACCGCCAACGGGCGTAGCCCGGCCGCGTCCAGCATCGCGACAAGCTCGGGGTAGCCATACAGCCGTATGCGATCGCCGGAATGTTGCGCCTCGATGCCTTGGCTCGGCAAAAGGAAGCGATAGTTGATCTCCAGCGTCGCGCTGCGCGGCTCGAAGCGCGCCTCGCGCAGCATGTAGCCGCCGGCGATCTGGTGCCAGCCAATTCGAAAGCCTTGCAGATAGCGATCAATCTGATAGGGATTGATGCACTGCAACAGCAGCTTGCCGCCATCGACCAGCGCCTGAGCGATGCGCTCCAGCGTCGCGCGGTTGATCGGGTCGGCGAAGAATCCCAGGCTGCTATTCATCACCAGCGCCGCGTCGAACTCCTGCCGATATTCGAGCGCGCGCATATCGCCCTGCACAAAGCGCGCGCGGGTCGCCTGCTCGTAGGCCCGGCGCGTCGCGTAGGCCACCAGCGTCGCGCTGCTATCGACCCCCTCGACCGAATAGCCCCGGCGCGCCAGCTCAAGCGCGTGCCGGCCGCCGCCGCAGGCCACGTCGAGCACCGCCGCATCCTCGTGCAGACCCAGCGCTGTTTCCAGAAAATCGACCTCGCTGCGCGTCAGTTCATCGGCATAAGCGCGATACTGGTCGAACTCGTAAATCTGAAACAGCGCTTCCCAATCAATACGGCCATCGGCCAGTAGCAATGGGGGCAGTTCGGGCATGTAATCCTCTTTATTGCCAAGGCGCTGGTCGAGCGCTTAGGAGGGACGATCGGATTCGATAGCGCGCTCGACCGCGGTACCACATTCTTTGTCGATCTGCCCAAATAGCCGCAGGAACATGGAAACGGATTACCCGCGGCTCATGCTTTTGTTTGCGAGCGCTGAGCGGTAAGCGTACGCAAGGCATTGCTCAGGCTGCCAGACGTGCGCAACATCCGTAAGTTGGTATCGAGCGCCACCAGCGCCTGCGCCGCATCGGCTCCAATCCCTGAGAACACCACGTCGGCGCCAAGCAGGCGCGCGGCCTGCGCGGCCTGGATCAATGCCCGCGCCACACGCTCGTCGATTGCGCGCAGCCCGGTGATATCGATCACCACCGCACTAATGCGCTGCCCCTGAATACCCTGCAAAAGCCCTTCCAATAGCTGCTCGGCGCGCCGCTCATCGATATAGCCAACTAATGGCAGCAGCGCAACTCACTGCTCCAGCGGGATCAGCGGCAGGGCCAGCGCGTCGATCGTTTCGCGCAGGCGCGCCTCGGTTGATCGTAGCATGTCATTATTCACCTGCGCCTGCGCTACCAGTTCGGCATTATCGCGGGCCCGATTCTCGGCGTCCAACCGCGCCCGCTCGATTGCCGCGGTCGAGCGGGTCAGCGAAACGATACTACTGCGCATCAAGCGCCAGACGCCGACCATCGCCAGCAGTATCGAGAGCAGAACGCCGGTAACGGCGATCATATTGTTCGTCTGGTAAAGGCTCGCGAAGGGCTGCGGCGCCTCGACCATCAGCTCATAAAACGCGACAGCGCCATAGCCGATCAAGCAGGCCACCAGCGCCGCATCAACCGCGCGCGGCTGGTCGAGCACCAGGCCTACCGCCACCAGCAGCAGGAAGTAGAGCGCGCTGTTGGCCAGCAAGAAGCCGCCACCATTATGCACGCCAGCGCTGATCAGTACCACAAGCACCACCACACAGACATATGTGGCCGGTACACCGTAGCCAGCTCGGACCAATTGGTAATAGATCGCGTAGTAGACAAACGCGACCAACACCAAGATAAGCGTCACTGGCGACTTAGGTAAATCAATCAGGCCAACGATCAACAAGGGCACGTTGAGCAGCGCCAGCGTCACAATAAATGTCAGCATCCGCTGGATGCGCGTGCGCGTCAGCGCATCGCCGTAGTTTGTTGACACGGTGGCCTGTTCATTCATGGATTCCTCGATGTCTTATTTGCCGATACAGAAGCGGCTGAAAATCGCTGCCAGTAGATCGTCGTGGACGCCTTCGCCGGTGATCTCGCCAATCGCCGCCAGCGCCGCCGTCAGATCGACTGTGAGCAGATCGGCGGGCACGTGGCGATTATAGCCATCCAGCGCATCGCGAACATGCCCCGTCGCGCGCTCAAGGGCATCGCGGTGGCGTGGATTGCTGACCATGCGCTCGCCATTGATCGGCGCGCCGCCCAACAGCACGTGCGCGACGGCCTGAGCCAGATCCTCCAGACCCGCGCCGGTCCGCGCCGAGGTGCTCACGATAGCAGCCGGCTGAAGATCGAGGATGGAGGATGGAGGATGGAAAATGGAGTTGCGATCTTCTATCTTCCATCCTCCATCCTCCATCCTCGCTTGGATAAGGTCGATCTTATTCAGCACGACGATCGTCGGCTTGCGCTCGACTAACGCGGCGATCTCGGCATCTTCCGGCGTTGGCGGTGCGCTGGCATCGAGCACCAGCAGCGCAAGATCGGCGGCCGCCAGCGCGGCGCGGCTGCGCGCCACTCCCAGGCGCTCGACCGGATCGTCGGTTTCGCCAATGCCGGCGGTATCGATCAGCACTACCGGTATGCCACTCAGATTAGCGGTCTCCTCAAGAGTATCGCGCGTGGTGCCGGGAATTGGTGTCACAATCGCACGATCGGCGCGCAGCAGCGCGTTGAGCAGGCTTGACTTTCCGGCATTCCGGCGGCCAACTAACACTGCGTGGGCGCCCTGCCGATACACCATGCCCTGGTCGGCGGAGATCAGTAGGCGCTCCAGCGCGCGCAGCCCGGTGGTCAGCGACGCAACCACATCCTGCGGCTCGACTTCGTCTTCGGGGAAATCGACCAGCACGGTAAAGTAGGCCAGCGGCCCCAGCAGTGTCTCGCGCGCCTTATGCAACTCCTGCGCGAGCCAGCCGCCGAGCTGGGCCTGCGCCAGCGCTAGGCCGGCGGCGGTCTTGGCCTGGATGACATCCAGGGTAGCCTCAGCCTGTGTTAGGT
>WNFZ01002074.1_pt1 | contig 26889 bp, 26 predicted proteins | sample 5400081 | NCBI WGS metagenome assembly WNFZ01 (sample SAMN13153365, study PRJNA577476) | soil metagenome | isolation source: 80 cm soil or saprolite under grassland replicate 1 | place: USA:California | collected 2016-06-15 | reverse complement strand
CCGGAATGGGTCCTTTTGGGGCCGCGGAGGCATATTATCTGGCTTATCTTGTCTGGGTCCGCGCCCAGATCTCTATTGGTAATTCGAGAATAGCTTTCTCTTATCTGGAACGGCAGCTGGGTCTGGCTTCATCTCATGGTCTGACGAACCGTGTAATTGAGCTCTCATTGCTGGAAGCTCAGGTCTGGCAAGCGGAAGGTGACAACAAACGCGCTTGGTCTGTCTTGGATCGTGCGCTTGCGGCCGCAGAGCCCGAAGGTTACGTCCGTATCTTTGATCAGGGGCCAGCTCTGAATCAATTGCTTGCCGAGGCTGCCCAGCATGACATTCACCGTGATTTTATTGAACGCATATTGGCGGTTATTCAAACCGCGCAGACTTCATTACCAAGAATAGGCGATCGGGTCACTCACGTCTACAATCTTGAATCTGGCGAGCAACTGAGCGAGCGCGAGTTGGAAATAGTGCGCTTGATGGCTGGTGGAGCGACGAATCAGGAGATTGCGGAACAGCTCGTGATCACCGTAGGGACGGTTAAAAGTCACATCAACCATATTCTGCGGAAATTGGATTCCCGTAACCGGACTGAAGCAGCAGCGAAGGTTCGAGGGCTGGGCTTGCTCGAAATCTAACCCGAAATCTAACCTTCGGACGATGACGGCGTACCAGCTTACCGTTAAGCTGGTTCTATGCTGGATTATGCCCGTCAACGTGCAATTGAAGTCTTGAAAGTCCCTCGGAGGGCGGTTTTGGCCACAAGTGGCCCCGCTGGTGTTCAGGTCTCTGAGTTTCCCTGTGAAGCACTGGACCTGGAATTGTATCTCCTGGTTCCGCAAACTTCTGACCATCTGTTCAACCTGGAACATGTTTCCACTGTAAGCTTGCTGACAGATATATGGGATTTGAAAGGAGAGGCACAAACACTCTCACCAAATTCAAATAATTTGAAACTAGATATCCTGCGAGAACCTCAAGCACAATGGAGCGTACTTGTGCGAGTCCGCCCGTTTAAGTTGCAAATTCGGAAAGGGGAGGGATGGGGGAATCTTGAGACCCTCGATATTTAACGCATTAATGGATTAATTCCACGCTCTGAGTCGCTCAAGCTTAATCCTAACGTTAATTCTATTTTGTCAGGTTTCAGCTGAGTGGGATGGTATGTGCTCTACTACTGATGTTTTCACCAGTCTTTACACAGTGATGATAACTTTTCCTCGGGCGTGTACTTGCTCAAAATACCAGAGCGCTTCAGATGTCTTACTCAACGGGTAACATCCATCGATAACTGGTGTGATCTCTCTGGATTCAATGAGTTCTTTCATAAATACCAGATCCCTTTGGTTTTGCACCAGCGACGCGACACGCGTTTTCGGTTTCCCAGTCTGTGAAGTCTGTCGTCCCTGGAGTGCAGCTTGGAAGAGTTGAAGCATCGGACCTCCGGCGACGACGTAGATTCCTTCCGGAGTTAATGTGCGCAAATAATTCGAGATCGGGCTCAGACCGCCATCCGCCGAGACGCGCTCTAGTTTTCCATTGGTGCCATAAACGTAATTCCATGTATGGTTGTTGGCATTGGAATATGTAAGCAGTTTTCCCGTGATCAGGTCAAATTCGTATTGGTTCTGCGAAGCATCGGTAAGAATAAAGGCAGCAGTATCCTGCGTAAGTGTTGCATAGATGCCTGGGTCGGGAATTGTGGTTGAAGAACCTGATGTTTGAGTGAATGTGTATTGATTAGCTGTGTGTCCCTTCAAGGTAATTTCTCTCTGGTTATTCGCGTCATAAGTACCAATGGAGAGATGTACATCTTGATTATGAGTCCAGCCAAATCCCAAATCACCAGTATATATGCCTGTTGTAAGGGATGAATATGAACGTGCAAAGGTCAGAGGCCCTGCGGATGTTTGAATAGATATGTCGGTAGCAGAGTAGTCATATCCTCCTGTACGAGTGTTGATTGGGCCACCTGGGCTTCCTTGGGTACATTCAGCCGTACAGGAAATCCCCGAATCCGGTCCGCAATCAGAGCTATAGGTGCTTGCATCTGATACAACGGAAGATAGTAAAGCCGGTACTGTGATAGCCCGGCTAACCGTCTTTGATTGTATGTTAAACGCTGTTGCTGTTACCGAATACGTGAGAATAGTAGAGCTGGTTTGCGGACTTGCTGATACGCTCCAAGATATTTGGCGTTCTTGACCAACCGCAAGATCGCCGATGGATTGTGTCGCAGAACCCGCAGCAAGAGATAATCCTGCAGGTAGATTAAGAGTTAGTTGTACATTCGTTGCAGTAGCCGTTCCATTATTAAACACTGTGGCTACAACGTCGAAAGGATTTGGAGAATATTGGTTGTTGACCACTGACAAGGTTGCTGGACCCGTAACCCCAAGAGCAACAGGCGGCTGAAGGTTCACATTCAACTGCCCCAGTCCATAATATGTAACATTCGTTACTTCGTTACCGGGATCCAAAATCTTGGGATTCCAGTAAACAGCATAAGCACTATCATTGGAAAAATCAAAATTGGGATCTATAGTATAGTCGTAAGGTGTATTTGTATTGTAGAGATGATTCCAACCTGCCAATATTAAACGATCGGGGCTGGTCTCTCCACCAGTCCTAATGGTACTGGCCGCTACATGTTCGCTATCAGTTACATCGAAGAAGGCCTGGAAAGTATCTGGCACGGCTGAGTTAATATACTCACTTTCTTTCCTAACAATCCCCACCCCTGGAACACGAAAGGGTGCACCATCATTGTAATTTATCTCAGTATCTATCATGATCCGCGTACCAATAGTATGAGACACAGACCCTGTATTTCGGATGGTATAGAATATCTTTGCGACATCTTCTTGGTTTGTCTGATTGTTGAAAACAATTTGCAGCGTTTGTACTATTTCCATGTCGCCTATTTGCCAGGTGCTTTGATTGGTCTTTGAGTCAATATCATGCGGTGCTTCTAATTGTGCCCCACTAGAACCATAAATATAATCGGTTCCGTCAATACGAAATGTTGTAAAAGATGTGCCAGGGCTAGAAGGCCAGCTATACATTAAGTCCCAACTCTGCCCTGTAATAGCTCCGCCAGTTTGAGGGTTAGGAAAAGCTCCGATATTAAACCGTCCATTGCCGCTCACTTGAATTGCAAGTCGATTGTTAAATGGGTCAGTAAGCACGTCCGAACAAGCATCGGCCTTACAAGGATCTTCGTCACTTGCCGGTGCGGCTAAGGTAGGAGTATGTGAAATTGGATCATATAACAATGTGGAAATAACCAGAAACGCCCCTATCAGATAATGAGACCGATGCATTGTGACCTCCTGTACGTTGATTTGAAAAACAACTCCAACTGCCTACCGAATTCGTTCCATACCTAGTTATATTCCAAAGGAAGGAACTAGAAGAAATTGAAGTTTAGTAGTTGAGTTTTCAGTTGTAGAAATCGTTCTCAGTCCTGAGTTTGCGTTCGCTCGCGATACAAAAGAAATCAAACTTGGATCGAGTTGGAGGAATCGTATTCAAATGTTATTATGCGATAAGGGTAGTATGACACTTTACACTATCAATTTCAATTACGGAAATTACGAATTTTTCTCAATCCACCAATGGATGGCTTCGGTTCTAGTAGTGATACCCAGCTTCTTATAAATATTTTCGAGATGTTTTTCTACGGTATTCGTTGTCACACCTAAAGATGCTGCGATTACCTTATTTTTCGCCCCTTCGGTCAACATTTGTAATACTTCACTCTCACGGCCCGATAAGCTTTCCCACTTTTGGCTGACCTCCTCCCGCCACCGATAGACCCGTTCAAGCTGTTCCTTATCAAAAAGGTACTCGCCAGCCGCAGCCTGCCGGATCGCAGCGATCAACTGTCCAGCTCGTAGTTTTTTATCCAAATATCCAGCCGCCCCCGCCTCCATCATGCCCACCAGATACGAGTCGCGATCATGCGCCGTTAGTACGAGTGTGATTGTTTCAGGATAATTTGTTCTTGCCCAGCGTTCGAACTCTACTGGTGAATGGCTGGGCATAATCAGATCTAACAAGAGGATTTGTGGACGGTGTAGGGCAATTAACTGCTTGAGCTGCTCGCCATTCTCTGCTTCTCCCACAATGTGCATATCCGGCGCTTGTTCAAGAAGCTTACGAATTCCTTGGCGCGCTATTTCATGGTCGTCCGCGATCAGTATGGTAATATTTCGATGTTGGCCGCACATTTCAACTCCGTACCTAGTAGGTCATAAAGTTGCATATACAAGACGTTTATATACCTAACACAATTCACTGTCAATTAAATCCAAACTGAACTGTTTACAAAAATGTTTGGCTAATGATGTAGTAAATTCATTATCATGTTCTGACTTCAGAAATTGATGATGAATTCTGCTCACAGCCCGCCAAATCCCCAATCGTGTGCATCGGTTCACCATTCGGTGAGACTGGAACATGCTGACCGCGAAGCGATGAGGATTGCTGGGCGACTACTGCTAGCTGTTATCTGGCAAATCGCATTCTGAATAATCCAATCTCTTGATATAACTCTGACATGCGGTCGAAGAAATCTGATGACCTTTGTTCTTCTGATCATGCGAAGCCAATCCTTGTTGGGAAGTGAGTCGCGGTTATTGTCAACCGCTTGGAGTGCGCCCGGAGGGGACACGCCCATCAGCACGTTGTGCCCAAAAAACCGTCACATTTCACCTTGATCTTGGGTCTGAAATAGTGCAAAGCACCCGGTATGAGATGCTAACGCTCTACAGTCTAGAGCATTTACAACTTGCGGATAAGGCACTCGGTCGATCTAGCTACCAGCAGAACAGATAAATTGGGGAGACAAACATCTTTACGAAAGTCATTACACAAATGGTCCAGTTTCTTCGTGACAGCCGAACTAGTGATCCCCTAGTGGAACAAGGCGATGTTGGCAGTGAAGACGACATGAATATGGAGTTTGAGCAGAGGACACATGCTATTTAGGGTCTTATGCTAAATCGGAAAAGCCAACGCCTTGATTTGCAAGAAGGCAGGCTTGCCGATCGGGCGATCGCGTAATCATGATGGTCAGCGGGCCCCAGATACTTGACCTTCTGTTGAAGGCAAAGCGCATGGACCTTATTTATGTGACCGAGGCACATATAGAAATCCCTTCTGATGACCAGGCAAGAGTGCAAACCATTTTACTGAGAGGAAAGAAGTTCAGTGAATTACCAGAGTTTCGCCTTGCTCATCAATTCATGCAAGAAAATGTTGTCACTGAGAATAAATCTCATTTATCTCAGTCATTCCACAGATACGACAGAAAAGGCTTTTAGAGATCAACAAGATTCGATACTATTGAACGACTACTTCTCCCCATTTTGGAAAAGGTAGCCTACCGAAATTTTGCCGGCTCCAATCAGCAACTATTACCGCAGATGTTTTGGGCACGTTCATAAACGCCAGGCGCGTAGCATCGCGAACCCATGGCATCGCAAGAAACACAAAAACTAAGTGCATGCTGGCTGCTTCCACATAACCTGTTGCTTTTAGCCATCGGACAAAATTATAGTCAAGACTATTATATTATTGACTATAAAAATGGCAGATAACATCAGTAGCTCCTGATAAAAGTAACCAGATTTCCTGCTTTCATGTTTTGGTATCGTAATTCATTCGGTGTCTTAATCCCCTATAATCTTGATTAGCTTGAGCAGCATTCGTCCATCAGGAAATCTGTGCTTTGTAAAGGGTTCGTTGGTCTGCATGCCGGTGGCATCAAATATCGCGATATTGGATTTCCGAGAATGAGGAGCGGCTTATCGCTGAGGGTTCCTTTTTTCGTCATTGTATCGCTTAAGGAACACCTTAAATCCCTCAACTTTCCCTTCTTCCTGTGACCACCTCTTGATTTCACTAACATTAATGCGATTATATATGGCCACCAAAACGGCTTGGGTCAAAGACTGTTGATCTCCCCAGAAGTAATAGGCGGCCAATCTGTCCTTCACACAATCTGTGGAGGATATTACTCGTAGAATTCCGGTTGCATACCTGATCTCTTCGATATGCTTGACTGGTGCTCCACCCACGGAGAGGGGACCGGACGGAAATTCAATGATATGTTGTGTGTCCGGATGGATGAAATACCGATTTTCTCACGAAAACCAATCTCCTCCATTGCAATCTTTATCTTGCTTCTGTCAGTGTATGCGTCTTCCACTAGGTCGATATCCGCTGAAACGTATCTATTAACTGTGTAAATGGATACAGCTGCTCCGCCGGATAAGGTCACATAAATTTGATGTTTTCTCAAGTGCGATTGAACAAACGCTGCTACTTCCGCCTGTGTCATTTTGCTGATAGCTTTCATATGGGTTTTCCCCGACGCCGCGGCCGTCGCCTTTGCATCAAAAGCTTTTCTCGCTCATCCTCAGGATAAATGGAAAGTGCTTTGTCCAATAGTTGTTTCAATTCTTTTAGAAACGGATATCTTGGGTTGAGTGTATAAAGACGCGTTCGCCCTTTGGTGCTACTTGCTAAAATGCCACCAAGCTCAAACTTATCGAGTTGGTTTTGAATGGTGGAAATATCCATGTCAAAGAATTGAGATATTTCTCTTGCATAACCTTCACTACGAGCCGCAATGAAGATCAAGACCTTTTCAGAACCTTTTGATCCAAGCAGGGACGCCAACATTTTTAATCCTATTCATACAATGTTAAGGGACGAAGAGTCCCCTACTCATCGGGATCGTATATGTAAAAAGGAGTTTAGTGTAAAAAGTCAATCCAAAAGTCTATTTTCTGCATAAAACACAATAAAAAACCTGCCAATTGGCAGGTTTTTTATTGTGCCGAGGGCGAGATTTGAACTCGCGGTCTTGGGCTTATGAGTTAGGTGCTCTATGCGCTCTTAAAATGCCGGTACATATGGGATAAATAACTCAATTGCGGGACAATTCGCTATATGTGGCGGTGTTTTGAATTGATTATCACTTTGATAATCCCCTGCACATCAAAATGCAGGTATATGGATAGTATAACAAAGTATAGTTTACGTCAACTTTTTTGACTGATGATTGAACACTTTGGAGAAATTCTTGAATGTCGCCTGACAAAACGTGAAATCAAATGTATTATCTTGGAATCGCATGGACGAAGCATTGCCTTCTCGAAAATCGATATGCAGCCCAGCATCGGCCGCATTCTTGTGTGCGATCTCTACGAACAATTTGCTGATATCGAGACCTGTGATTTGAAAGTGTCCAAGTTTGGCAAGTGGGAATAGTCAATCAGGAATTACACAAATAAACAATTCCCATCATCGGGAATTGTTTATTTGTATAATGAGAGCATATTAGGAAACAGGCAATATGACTTGTATCACTTTCTCACTGTGCTAGCTGCCTTCTCTAGTTCTGCAAATAATTCAGTGGTCAGGTCGACATGAAGAACCTGAGCAACCACCTGCGTCCAGCCATGTACAAAATAAAGCCAGCCATCTTCAATAGTCAATTGGCGCGAAGCTTGTTGGGCTTCGGCTTGATGCAGAAAATCCAATTCGCCCCGATAGTTAAATTCCCAAGCGATCCCATTTTGAGGGAATTTGGCAGTGTTCGTGATGGGGGAGCCTGGTGTATCTTTTCCCATTCCTGTTGCATTGATGACAATACTATGAGTGGGCATTTCCTCCATCAATTGATTATTGATCAGAGGGTCTTCGCTACGATGATATTCAAAAACGATATCCGTATTGTGGTCTGTCTGCTGGATTGCTTTTGTTTATCAAATGTAGGGCAGTTGCTACACCTGATCCGCCAGAGCCAAAGCATAAGACATCCGCTTTGGTGCGTCCGAAATACCCTTCGCCTATGATTGCATCCAGACTCAAACCGGCGGTGATCGGGTCTTTTGCATGACCCTCAAGCCGGCCATCCATTTTTGATATGCTGGAAACCTCTCCACAGATTTCGGCGTATGGATCAAGGTACTCGAACATATCTCTTGCGGCCTGAAGCAAGTCGATCTTGTGGGTGGTCACCAGCGATCCCAGCGAAAGCGGGTCATATTTGATTTGTGCTGTGGCAGCCCGATAGGCTTCAGGGGTATCGTGGATTTTCAGATTAATCCCCTCGATAACGATCTCTGGTCGGCCCAACACCTTCATCCACAAAGGAAAGACTTTCATGATGGATGATTTGGTTGTAGTGACGCCAATGAAATAAAAGGTCGGCACAACCTTTTTAAGGATGTTGAATTTTTCTTCCGGATTCATGTCAATCCCCTTAATCACTTTACAGATACCTTGGCTTCTTGTACAGCCTTAGCAAAAGCCGCTGCTCGTTGGGTTATTTCCGCGAACTTGCCCTCTTTGGCCAGCTTAGGTGGACAAAGTTCGCTGCCTGCTCCCACAGCAACGACTCCGGCCGAGAACCATTCTTTGACATTTGTTTCGCTGACACCACCGGTTGGCATCATGGGAATATAAGGAAAGGGACCTTTCAATGATTTTAGATAGGAGGGACCGCCAAGAGAGCCCGGGAAAATTTTTACAACATCTGCCCCGGCTCTGTAGGCTTGAAATACTTCCGTGGGAGAAAGCGCGCCAATCATGGTCGGCACACCAGTTGAGATCATGGCTTTAACCAGCCCAGTTTCGCAAATTGGGCTGACAAGAAAACTTGCTCCTGCTTCGATCGCAGATTGCGCTTGAGCGGGCTCAGTCAAGGTTCCCATTCCCAGCAGAATCCGATCTCCAAAATACTTTGACAGTTCAGTGACTACTTCTTCAGCATTGGGAGTACTGTAAGTAATCTCGATACCCAAAACCCCACCCTCCACCAATGCCTTGACCATCTGAATGGTTAGCTCGACAGATGGGCCCCTGATAACCGCGAGCAATCCCAATTCCTTAACTTTCGTCAGTACAGTTTGTTTATCCATTTTTTCTCCAAGCAGGTTGCTTATGCCAATTTGAGGTTATATGTTAACTGGATGGACCGCGGGGAGTCCCTGAAGTACGGCAAGACAATCCTGCAATGCCATTACCCCCATCCGCCTTACCGCGCCATCTGATTGGGATCCTAAATGTGGTGTGGAAACTACATTAGACAGGGCCAGCAATGGTGTTTCAGGTTCAGGTGGTTCTTTCGATAATGCATCAAGTCCTGCGCCCGAAAGATAACCATTTTGCAGGGCAATAAATAAAGCATCTTCATTTATTAGCTCACCTCGGGCAGTATTAATCAAATAAGAGCCTTTTTTCATTTTGGCGATAAAGTGTTCATTTACCAGATTTTTGGTCTCAGCTGTGAGGGGAACATGCAAACTAACAAAATCAGCTTGACTAAGTATATAGTCCATTTCCGCGAGTTGAATTCCATTGCTTACGGCGAAATTTTCATCTGGGTATAAATCAAAGGCCAGTATTCGACATTTAAAGCCTTTCAGCCTTTTTGCAACTTCCTTCCCAATCGAACCAAGCCCAACAAGTGCAATGGTTTTCTCTTCCAGACTGATCCCGGCTAATCTCGGCCATTTGCCCGCCTTAGTAGCAGAGAATGCCAAGTTCAATTGTCGGGCCAGGATAAGCATGAGGGCGATAGTTAGTTCTGCAACCGAGGAAGAATTTGCCCCGGGTGTGTTTGTTACGATAATCCCCCTTTCCTTGGCAGCGACCAGATCCACACCATCAAGTCCAACTCCATAGCGAGCAATCACTCTGAGTTTGTCAGCCTTTTCAAGAGAAGCGCGGTCAATACAATCCAGCCCTGCAATAAAACCATCAATGCCAGGTAATAGATCCCTTACCTGATCGGATGTAAGCGGCTTTCCATACGGATTATAAATTACCTCACCCACCTGTTTTTCTAAATCCGTCTTCAACCAAGGGTCATTTTTTCCATAGGAAGTAGACGATACCAAAATCTTGCAACTTTTCAGATCCATTTTTCTCCTTAAACTTTCCAGTTTGGATTATCAATTATTTCTACGCCCGAGGATCCATCGATAACCAATTTACGGAACCCCTGTACTTCTATAGTCCCGTAATCATGGCCAGCGTTCCCTGGGTAAACGAAGAAGGTAATTAGGTTCTCTTGCCTTCCCACGCAGATAGAACGGTGTGCCCAACGGGGGGGAACATACAGGATTTTCCCCGGTGCGAGTGACTCTACTTTTGTATTTCCCTCAGGATCCTCCATAACCAGAAAACCTGCACCTTTTAGGCAATAATATATTTCAGCGGTTTCCAATATTTCATGAAAATGACCTTTGGTCATATAAAACTCATTACCAATCTTCCCTGGATGAACAATTGAGATGCCAGATAAGAGCTCTCCGGCTATTTGTGGACGGTTAATTTCATACACCTCATATAACAACAAATCAGATTGCAAAAGTTGGTCATTGTAGGCTTGGCTATCTTGATATTGTCCTTTCATAGAAGACAATCTACGTTCAAGGTGACGATCATAGCGAGAGGGTATGAAAGCAGGATATATGACATTTATGGTGAAAGGTAAATCAATCATCAATTTCTCCAGTCTAGGACTAATTAGTAAATATTTGCCAATAGTCGACTAATATTTGCTCCCATAATTTTTTTTATTGCATGATCAGGAAATTCCATCTCAATCAGGCGTTTTCGAATTTGCCCAGGAAAGTGATCAAGTCCTGGTCCCCCACCCACAGTTTTCCAATACATGGATTCAGCCATATCGGTTGCTAGACAGATATGATCTTCATATCCTGCATTCAACATTCTAGTTATCAAAATCCACAAATGTTCTTCAGGTTGATACTTGATCCTGTAAAAAGTGTCATACTCAAGAGCTACACCAGCGCGAGCTAATTCCTGATGAAGACCAATGTCAGGGCGTTTATCCATATGACAAATAACAATTTGATCGGGAGCTACTCCAAGCTTTATGAAGTAATTAAGAATCTTCGCTGCATGAAGTCCCTTTTCAGTGTGAATTTCTATTATTTTTCCTGTTTGAATAGCAGCCTGTGCAGAGGCAAGTAAACCTGGTTGATAGGTTTTATTTATCGATTCCTCACAAGCAACTTTGATAAAGCCAGCTCTGACGGGTGTTTCTGCGGCCTCTGTTTCTTTCAAACCTACTGTGATCTCTTCAATAAAATGATCTGCAATCTGATCCGAAGAACCGTGCCACAACCAATAATCAGGTGAGTAATATATTGGCCTGTGAAAACCTGTGCTGGCAATAATGGTTGCCCCACTAGATCTAGATAATCTGGCTAACTCGTTACCATTCCGCCCACATCCCCCAGGCTGACAATCAACTATTGCATCTCCACCGGCTTGTTTATAACTTTTTAGTTCACTCAAAATTTTTTGATATTGGTTGAGGACAGGGGGATTGGGGACTTTGACACCAACCACTGGCTCAATCCAAAGATGATTGTGCGAATCCACTATTCCAAGATTATTCGACGGTAAATCGCCTAGAACGGTGGTGATTTTAGAATTCATGAGGAAAGCATCTGTTCATTATGTTATTATGTACGTACATTATTATATATTCAACATGGTTAAATGTCAAATATTTCATCCCATGCGTAATTAAGACTTATTGACTTTTGTACAGAATGGATTACAATAATGTACGTACATTGTGATATAGATACATAAGGTATTGTATAGAACCTTTTCCCTTCTTTTTTTGTCCGCATTAATGAGTGAATTATGATAGACACCCCTCCTTTGACTTCTGCAAAAGACATCGCACAAACGATTGACATCAGCGCAGTAAAAGCAAATAGCGCGGATGATAGCGTTCGAGAATTAGTTCAATGTGGGAAAAGATTTAATTGCTATCTTGTGACGATCCTGCCCTCCCAAACTGCTCTAGCCAAATCATTGTTACAGGGATCATCATCGCCAAAACTAGGTGGCAACGTCGGCTTTCCCTCTGGTGGCCAGACCACGCATATTAAAGTACAAGAAACTCTTGAACTAATCAAATGCGGGGTTGATGAAATTGATATGGTAATAGATATTGCTGCTCACCTTTCGGGCAGGTATGCTAATGTATACAATGAGGTGAACGAGGTGGTTCAAGCTTCACAGGGCAGACCAGTAAAGGTAATTCTTGAATGTAGTTACCTAAGTAATAAACAAATCCTTGAGGGATGTGATATTGCCATCAAAGCAGGTGCCGCTTACGTGAAGACAGGAACCGGTTGGGCGCCATCAGGGGCCACTCTTGAGAATGTTGAATTAATAAAGAATCACGTTGGAAACCAGATAAAAATAAAAGCATCTGGCGGGATTCGAAATATTGAAACATTATTAGAAATGTACAGACGTGGAGCAACTAGATTTGGGATATCCGTAAACTCGGCCACAAGAATATTGGTCTCCGCATCGACTATGAATTTGCAATACCCGATCCTTTTCAATTAGCCAAGGAACTTTAGTATGGAGACCTATATCATCGCCTACGATCTCGGCACGGGGGGAAATAAAACTTCTCTTTATGAGAGTAAAGGCAACTGTATCGCTGAATGCTTTGAGAGCTATCAAACACAATACCCCAAAAATGGATGGCACGAACAACAACCTGAAGACTGGTGGAATGCAGTTGTCTTAAGCACCAGAAAATTAATAAAAGAATCCGGGATTGATAAAGATTTAGTTACCTGTTGTGGAATATCGGGCCACAGTCTGGGCGTAGTGCCAGTTGATCGAAATGGGAGCTTGTTGCGTAAAGCCACTCCAATTTGGTCCGACTCTCGAGCTGCCGAGCAGACAAAGTCATTTTTTTCGAAAATATCCGAAACAGAATGGTATCAACTAACTGGTAATGGCTTCCCCGCCCCACTATACTCAGTTTTTAAAATCATGTGGTACCGTGACTATGAGCTGGATCTATTTAGGCAGATATACAAAGTAATAGGAACAAAAGATTTTATCAATCTAAAACTAACTGGCTACATAGGTACGGACTACTCGTATGCATCAGGCTCCGGTGTGTATGATTTGTTAGCCTGGAAATACAGCCAGCGTCTCATTGCTGCCAGCGGCTTGGATTCAGATATATTTCCGGAAATCATTCCATCCACGCAAGTCATTGGACCGTTATCTGATTCTGCTGCTTTGCAATTAGGGTTATCAACAAAAGTACAGGTTGTATCTGGTGGTGTGGATAATTCATGCATGGCACTGGGAGCACGTAATACATGCGAAGGCCGAGTATATAATTCTCAGGGTTCATCAAGTTGGATCGCCGTTACATCTAACAAACCATTAATTGATGCGTCGGTGCGCCCATTTGTGTTTACCCATGTACTTCCAGGATTATTCACATCGGCCGTGAGTACTTTCTCTGCCGGGACAAGTTTCCGCTGGGTACGTGATCATTTCTGCCAGGACTTAATCGAAATAGCCGAAAGAAACAAACTTAATGTATATGATTTAATGACTGCAAAAGCAGCTACTTCTCCCGTGGGAGCTAACAATTTACTTTTTAGCCCCAACATGGCCGGGGGAACATCAATGAATTCCAGCCCGAATATCCGTGGCGCATTTTTGGGGCTAGATCTCAGCCACACACAGGCAGATGTGATCAGGTCGGCAATGGAAGGAATTGCCTTTGAACTTCGGTTGGCCCTGGACGCCTTGCGAAAAATCGATACTTTTCAGAATGAAATGTTAGTGGTAGGCGGCGGGAGTCATAGTGCATTGTGGCGTCAGATATTTGCGGATATTTACGAAATGGACATTATCAAGACAAGAATTGATCAACAAGCAGCTGCCTTGGGCGCGGCCGCATGTGCAGCGGTCGGGACAGGATTATGGGAAAACTTTGAGTATGTTGACCATCTCCATGAGATAGAAGACATTTCCCATCCCATCCAGGACCATACAAATATCTATCGTGATTTGCTGCCTATATTTAAGAAATCAGAACAATCATTAGCAGATCTTGGAGATCTGATGGTTGCCCTAAAAAATAAATAATATTTCCCAATCTAAAAAAGGAGATTCACATGTTACCTGATGCTTGGGGCTTCACCAATCCAATCGTTTCCCCTCTTTATGGCAAGCCGCCACTCGTATGGAAAGATATGCGCGTTCAACTGGTGGTTTATGAAACAGATATCGACAATATTAAGAAAGTAATCCCTGGGCCATTGGAACCAAGAACTAACAAGGTGATTACATGGATATCTGAATTCGAATTGGGTACGACCCAAGGCTCTTTCAAAGAAATGGCAATTTACGTGCAGGTAAAGTATGAATCATATGAAGGGGATTATGAACCTTTCCTATATGTGTCAACCCCTCTGCCATTAACTGCAGGGCGTGAAATTTGGGGATACCAAAAGAAGATGGCAGAGATTAGCTTGTCTTTCGAACAGGAAGCTGTCATCGGAAAAGTAACCCGGCTGGATCACAACATCATGAAAACTCTTGTAGTTCCTGAGTACGAAGCTCCAATGTCCGAAATTCCGTGGAGCCCAGACGGAGTGTTTTCATTAAAATATATTCCAAGCGCTGAAGAAGGAGGAACTCCCCTACGTGAACTTATCCTAACTGAGGGAAAATTCACCGCACAGGCAGGGAAGTTCTTTGGTGGTCGGGGCTCAGTGTTATTTGAGGCTTCAGCAATTGATCCAACACATTTACTGGAGCCAAAAAAGATTCTGGGAGGCTATTATGGTCAAGGAGACCTATACTTACCGTTTGGAAAGATTGTTCATGATTATCAAAAGACCCTTTAATAGCCGGCGGTTGATAGGATGGAACATCAACACGGGCAGGTTCTGCTGCTGGCATTCGCGTCAAGTTTCGATTTGACAATCTGGAAATCGACTTTTCCGGAGACTGAGTTGCTCTTCATAGACACACTACCTTGACTTCCTTTTTTCATCGACCATTTAGTTTTATCAAGGAAGTGTCTCTTTTTCTAATCTTTGAGCTTATTCAGACCGATAGAAGATGTAGTTTAGCCTCAAGGATCTCTTCGTTTCAGTAGTCAACTGCCAGAATGATATAATTATTTTTCTATTCAATGGAGTTTAACTGTGGACAGATTAGACAAGTCAATACCGACGCCGTTATATTATCAGCTTCTCATGATACTCAAGGAAAAGATTGAGAATAGAGTATGGAAATTAGGTGAAACCATCCCTACCGAACAAGAATTAATGAATCAATATGACATAAGTCGATCAACCACCCGCCAAGCGATCATGGCGCTCGTTAATGATGGCTATTTGCGTCGGGAAAAGTCCAAAGGGACTATTGTGAGTAGTAGTACCAGTCGTATGAGATTGGTAGGTAGCTTATTAGGTTTCACAGACGAGATGGAATCTAAAAAGATACCGCATTCGTCGCAAATTCTTCGCCAACAGGTTCTTCCCGCAACTGAACTGGTGGCAGAGAAATTCGGTATCCAGCCGGGTCTACCTATCTACTACCTTAAGCGAGTTAGAAATATTAATGATCGGCCATTTCTAATCGATGAGCATTACATTCCCTATAATCTTTGCCCAGGAATAGAAGAAAAATATAAGGATAATACATCGCTCTACCGACTATTAAAAGAGGACTACCAATTCAACTTGCATTACGGGCAGATCGAATTTGAGCCCGTGATGGCATCAACAAAAGAGGTGATGGAACTACTTAAAGTCCAGGCAACCACAAGTTTGCTTTTTGTCTCCAGAATTGTTTACTCCGACCAGAATATCCCCTTGGATTTTTTTACTGCAACAATCCATGGGAAATTCACGATTGATGTAATGTCTACTACAAAATCGCCTGTTTAATCCTACGCCAGGCTTCGATCCCAAATGCCTGCTATCAATTTACCGGCTGTATTGCTGTCCGCTTTACCCACAATCATCGAATCAAGCTTCACAAAGTGTCAGGTTTACCAACATATTTTTTGCAAAAACTCTGAAGACTGAGCCAGCAAACACTTATCCGTCAATCGAGAATTTCCGGAAAAACTTTCAAATCGTTTTTTATTCAAACTTGAAAGTGCCGGTTTCCATCTGTAATCCCAAGCTACTAAATCCCTTTTGTAGGACGGAATGAATTTCCGAATATTTTGGATGGTCAAAAGCCGGCAACATCATTGGCTTACGGGGATAACCGGCATTGTAACCGCGAGAATAGAGCGCCATATGAGAGACAATAGTGCTATCGGTAAAATGGAGCTTGGCGCTAATATCCATCATAACCATGTATGCCTTTTCTGAAGTGGCTGTGTCTCCATCAAAAGTTGATCGAGTCAATAACGATATAATCTCTGGAGCGTAATTATTCATACCTGCGATCATTGCCCGGCAGCCCATATAGTAATATGGAAGCCAACCCTTCGATGTGCCTAAAATTACATCAAATTGTTTGTTATTGATTTTGATATCATAAAAAACCGTGCTCAAGAACCCTACTTCTACCGGACTATCTTTTATTCCTGCCAAGCCCATTTCCTGTAACTTTCGAACAGTGCTCGGAGTAAATGAAAACCTGGACGTTTCAGGGTTATTATAGGCATATACTGGAACATGAACTGCGGAAATCAAGTCTTTATAGAATTGCAAAATCAGTTCTTCTGTATGCTTGTAATAAAAAGGTGGCACAGAAGCGATGGCATCCACACCGATCGATTCTGCACTTTTTGCTAGCTCGATTGTGCTTTTTGTATCTGCACATCCTACATGGGGAATAATATATTTATTCTCATATTTATTTGCAACATCTTTAGCAATTTCGATCACCTGAATGCGTTCCTGATTGGTCATCAAGGGGCCAGATCCATAGGAACCGGTTAGAAATAAACCATCAACTTTTTTCTCAAACATCCACTGTATATGCCAGCGTGTTTTTTCCTTATCAAGGTCACCATCTTCGCAAAAAAATGTGATATTCGGAACGAGAGAGCCCTTCATCATGTTTGATCTCCTTAAAAGGTTCATATCTATTATTGCAAAAAACAACTTGAGGGGTTAATTGATCAAGCTTTGTTTATGCACTCAACATAGGCAAGATATTTTTGATATTGCTCCATATAGAACTCATGTATTTCTTCTCTGGGTTGGATATGTGCTTTTGTTAACGAGTCCAGATCAATGTCCTGTATAGAATTCAAGTATCCCAGAGCCTGCCATGCCATAATTGCCCCTCCCCGTGCAGATCCTTCATTTGATTCGGTTATCAACAGGGGTAATCCGAAAATATCTGAAGCGATCTGTTGCCACAAACGAGATGCAGCCAGTCCACCTGTGACCCTAATTTCCTTTATTGGAGTTGTGTGGACCGACTGAATTGTTTCAATTATTCTGTAAATCGAGTAGGTTATTCCTTCTAGAACCGCCCGTGTCAAATGCCCACGGTTATGGCTGATATCTAAGCCCAGGAAACCGCCTCTGGTTTTCGGTTGCCAAGCCGGACTTTGTTCCCCCAACAGATATGGGACAAACAATAATCCATCCGCGCCTGGTGTGGTCAGGGCTGCCAAATCTTCAAAATCTGTATGAATCTCAGTATTTTCAATCCGAGGGCTTGTCATGAATTGGTTTAGAAACCATTCATAAACCATTCCACCACTACTTGACATTCCGCCAATCACCCAATGGGCTTCATCAAGAGCATATGTCCACAGGCGTTGCTTTGGATCGGTTAATGGTTCGGTGATAATCTTTCGTGCGGCTGTACTGGTACCAACATTCACAACCAATATTTCAGGATTGAGCGCCCCAACACCGAGGCTGGATAAAGGCGCATCACCGGCACCGACTACAAGGGGTGTCCCGACGAGTATACCTGTTTGATTCAAAAAATCTGAATCACCCAAGCACATCACATGCCACGGCGATACCAATTCCGAAAGATTCTCAGAATTTATGCCTACCATAGCTAAGATATCTGGATCCCACCGATGTTTCCGGATATCCATCATGCCGCTACTAGACGCCATAGACCAATCAGTGATAAATTGGCCGGTTAGGTGGAAGATTATGTAATCCTTAATCGATATGTATCGAGAATCAGATGTGGTGTAATCATTTTCTATCATCCATCTTATCTTGGAGAGTGGATAAATTCCCTCGATGGGGCAGCCAGTTATTTGGTAGATTCTTTGAGGATTTGATACAAGACGAATTTTCTTGGACACTTCATTACTGCGGTTGTCAGACCAAGATAGAATTGGCGTGATGGGTTTTCCTTGAGGATCGACGGCCAAAACGCTGTACATCTGACAGCTAAGGACAATTCCGACCACGGTCTTAACATCTCCGATGGTCTTAAGGACCTCAGTAATCGATTCTTTTACATTAATTAAGATTGTTTTGGGATCTTGCTCGCTCCAACCGCTTCGGGGTGTTATTAATGGATAAGATTTCCGTGAAATCCCTATTTGATTCAATTTGGGATCAAAGAGAACCGCTTTGACTGCACTAGTGCCAATATCCACCGAAAGAATTAATGGATTACGCATACAAATATGACTTTATGTCATCACCAATAAATGCCTTCCAGACGATTAAGTTATATGGGTTTTCCCAGTCCAACTCGTTCCTAAAGAGCTCGTGCAGACGATTGTTGTTAAATATTAGATTGCCGTTCCCATCAAAGGTCATTCCGTCCACCCAAATCATTCTTTCATCAGAGATAAAAGGTTGATACATCTTTTTTTCTGGATCAAAAATTCCAATTCCCTGACCTTCAAGCATGGTGTAATAAATAAGACCTTGATTGTCTGCCCCCAATCCATCCGTGTTCGTTCCCTTATCACCAAGGTCGATAACAGCTTTTTCAACGAGCTCTAATGGAATAGTAAAATCCTGCAAAATAGCCGTTGGCATGCAATAAAGGTTGCGGGCAGTCAATGGACACCAGTAAAGATTAGATCGATCTGCAGATAAGGCAATTCCATCTGCGCCGGTACGCATAGGTTTGTCCTGCCAGATGGGTTTCCCAGCGATCTTGAACCAGTATCCAGGCATGTCTTGAGTACTGACGTGTTGATGTAAAACTCGTCGAAATTCCTTAGTTCGCATATTGTAAATAATCAAGCCCCCTTCCAAAGGATTGGTGTAGATTCCGGAATCAGCAATGTATAAGAACCCATTTTTATTGTCTACAACCAGGTCGTTCAAGAACGAGGCATTAAATGATGCAATCTCATGAGGAATATTAATGATATCGACCAATTCATTCCTGTTGATGTCCCAACAAACTATCTTTTGCATACCTTCTGTACAAGGTTTATCTTCCACATGACCTTGATCAAGGAACCAAGCACGTCCCAACTCGTCTATTTCCCATCCCAAGACTGATTGAAGCGCCAGCGGATTACCAATTTCGTTCATTTCGGGACTTGGATATGGTGCAAGCACTGGTTTTCCTTCAACTATAATGATTTTATTGACTGTAGCAGGTATGCCATGCGCCCAACGAGGGACAGAAAGGTAATAATTGCCGTTTCTGTCACATTTAAAACCAGCAGGCATGGCACCTTTCCAATATTGCCTCTCATTAAATTCCTTCTTTAAGGAGTCATCTGTAAACAACCAATCCAGATGGCTCCAATGAAATAAAACTTCATATTCTCCGCGTTGATTAGTCATGGCAACCTCGTGATAGTTTTTTATGGATATGTATAACTAGAACTCTGGGCTAGACCTGATTTAAGAAGAATTTTTCTATTAATCAGTAAATAAAGCCTAACTTCAGCAATCTTTTCGAAACTAATTCTTTCCAACGCTTAATGCATTTTCTGACTTCATATCAAACAAGAGGATATGTGCAGAATCAAAAGATAGCCAGACATTTTGTTTGGGAAGAGCATGAAAATCTGGTGTCGTGACAACTTGAAAACGGGTCTCGTGAATTTTCACTGAAACTACCGTCATATCACCCATCGGCTCAGCGACGAAAACTTCAGCAGGGATGCTGTGCTGGTCATTTTTAGTAGGACTAATGCCAACAAAGAACGGTCGGATTCCAAGAATTATTTTTGCAGGGAGTTTGTTGTCGTTTGCAAGGGCTTTCAGATATGCTGGTAATGGAATTTCAACAGATTTGTGGATAAGAATATCTTGCCTCTCACCTCTTTTGTATTCACATTCCAGGAAATTCATAGCGGGTTCTCCCACAAAACCAGCTACAAAAATATTGACGGGGTGATTATAAATTTCTTCCGGTGTACCAGTTTGAATCAATAAGCCTTTATTCATTACAGTGATTCGATCTGCCATTGCCATTGCTTCTTCCTGGTCGTGTGTCACATAGATCATTGTGTGGTTAAGTTCTATGTGTAAACGCTTCAGATAAGCACGCATGCGACTGCGCTGTCGAGTATCCAGATGAGAAATAGGCTCATCAAGTACAAAGACATTTGGCTTACGAGTAAGAGCTCGTGCCAGACCGACCCTTTGAGATTGCCCCGAGCTCATACCATTGGGTTTATATTGTAGTAATTCTGTTATTTCCAAAACGGCAGCAATTTCCCGAACGCGCTTATCAACATCGGCTTGTTTCCAACCAGCTGCACGTAAAGGAAAAGCTAGATTTTCATAAGTACTCAAGGTCGGATATAAAGCGTAAGATTCAAATGCCATTGCCACGCCTCGATCTTTTGCGCTAACTTCATTAACTAACTTATCATCAAAGAAGAGTTTGCCAGAGGTGACTTCCTCCAACCCGGCAATAACACGCATTGTAGAAGATTTTCCGCAACCTGACGGACCAAGAAATGCCATGAATTCGCCATCGGCGATATCTAAGTCAATACCGCAGACTGCATGAACGGTCTTTCCATACCACTTTTCCAACTTCTCTAGTCTAATTGATGACATTTTCTTCTCCTCGGTATCCATCCTTGAAGTGGATCGGATGTGATATCGCATCTCCCTCCGGTGAGAACAAATGGATGTTTTCCTCAGAAAGATCAAGGAATACTCTTTCATGAATTGATACCTTAACATCTGAAGGGGTTACAGCCTGAACCAACCCGGCCCCGCCACACTCACAAGTGACAATATTCCGATAACCAAAAGTTTCTACGACATATACTTCTGCTGGAACAGTATGGGTATTCGTGGGCTGAACGGATAAGGATAACTCATTTGCCCGGGCCCCCAAACGAACCTTGCCTGCACGGGATTTTGTCCTGATTTTTTCTGTAGCGATACTACTTACGGGGATTTTAAGTTGACCGACTTCGAGGTAATATTGCTTCATCTCCCCTTTCAAGATAGCATCCTGAAAACTCATCGAAGGGTCTCCTAGGAAAGAAGCGACAAATTCATTTTGGGGCTGGTGATAAACTTGATCTGGCGACCCAACCTGCATGGCAATCCCTTTGTTAAGCACTACCATCCTGTCAGACAACGCCATAGCTTCCTTATAATCATGAGTCACATAGATCACAGTAGCGCCGCGTTCCTTACACATAGCCTTTATCTCCCCACGCATGATGTGCCGTAGCTTTGCATCCAGATGGGAAATTGGTTCGTCCAACAGGTATATATCGGCATCTCGAATCATGGCACGACCAAGTGCCACCCTCTGTCGCTGCCCGCCACTTAAGAACCCAGGTTTTCGCTCTAACAAATCCGTTATTTGAAGAGTTTCAGCCATCTTTTGGATTCGTTTTTTTATTTCGCCATCGGAAATTTTTTTCGCCTTTAACGGAAATGCTAAATTGTCAGATACCGACATATGCGAGTAAAGAGCGTAATTTTCAAACACCATTGACATATTCCGATGTTCAGGTGGAACCTGGGTAATCGATTTTCCGTTAAACCTGATTTCTCCACGTGTTGGTTTAATGATCCCGGCAATTAATCGCAAACAGGTTGATTTTCCAGCTCCCGCGGGTCCAAAAATCACCATGAACTCTTGGTCATTTAATTGAAGGTTAAGGTTATTAACCGCGATAGTTTTCTCAAATTTTCGAGTTACAGATTCCAGTTCTAACATATCAATTTTCCTCAGTTGCTATCCTGCGCGTCTTTTTCGCGGCGCATATTTTGTATTCCAACAAACAAATACAATCCTCCACAAAGCCCCGCGACGAAGACACCGTTCCATACACAGGAGAGAATTGGATCTATGAATTTCAGCCATAGAAGACCCACGAAAATAAATATCATAAATCCCCACCAAGCTCGATCCCATAATTTAGATAGAGACATTGTTATTCTCCTTTATCCCCTAACAGCGCCGAATGTCAAACCACGTACGATATAACGTTGTAACGCCAACGCAAAAAGCATCATTGGAACCACGCAGACTGTTGCGGCAGCTGATAAAGGTCCCCATAAGATTCCACGTTCCGTCCAGAAACCATTCACACCGACGGTGATCGTCATTGCAGCACTTCGAGTTAGAACAAAGGCAAAGAGAAATTCATTCCAACTAAAAAGCAGACAGAAAATTGCAGTTACAGCAATTCCAGGAGCCGCCAAGGGAAATACGATCTTCCATAAGACTTCCCAACGACTATATCCGTCTAGTCGGGCCGAATCTTCCAACTCAATTGGTATGTCCTGGAAGAACGAGACCAACAACCAGATGGCAAAAGGCAAGTTAAATATCGTATAGCAAACCACCAAGGTCCCCAACTGATCCAAACCCAATTGTAGGAATTGACCTATGCTGGTCGAGCCCACTTGTTTAAAAATCAAAAAGAAAGGCAGTACAACAGCGATCGCCGGCATCATTTTCGTAGTCAGGATAAAGAACATCATATTCCCGCCGCCAACATTGTACCGTGCAAAAGAATAAGAGGCTAAGGTGCCTGTCACAACGACAATTATCGTTGAGAAGAAGGCAACCAACAATGTGTTTTTGATGTAAAGACCAAAATTGGCAACTTCAAAGGCATATCTATAATTATCAAATGTGGGTTTAAAAACCCAATGTGGGGGGGCGGTAAGAATATCCGAATCAGGCTTGAATGACGTGGTAATCATCCAATAGATGGGAAACATAAATATAATTAGAATCGAAACCACTATAGCAAATCGCAGAATATCCATTCCGGTAACTTTACTTTTTTGCATAATATCCTCGCGTGCTTTATTTTGGATTGCGAGAGTTGAACAACAGATTTGTGGTCATTAATTATTCTGATTACAGACTGCGAATTAATTTCGTTGCCTAGGCCACACAGAATGGATTTCGTTAATTACCACGAGTTCTTTCAGCTTGCGCTTTCATCATTGGCCGCAAGATCACTCCCGAAAATACGACGACTGCAAATAATACAAGCAAGGCCATTGCACTGGCTTGATCCAATCTAAAATATTTTAGGCCAATTCGATATAAATAATAGGTAACCGTCTCAGTTGCTGTACCTGGACCACCTCTAGTTAAGGTGATCACCGCATCATAAAGTTTAATCGCATCGATCGTACGCAATATGAATATCAATGTCAAAACAGGTGTCAACATAGGAAAGGTAAGACGGCGAAGAACCATCCAGGTTGAGGCACCATCTAATTCGGCCGCTTCAAAAGGTTCTCTGGGTAAGGACTGCAAACCAGCCAGCACAATAAGAAGGACAAATGGTGTCCACATCCACACGTCGAAGACAATAATACTGGGCATTGCCCATTTGGGATCACCCAGCCAAACAGGAGCTTGGATGCCAGTGAACAATTTCAATAATTGGGTATAGACTCCAAAATCAGGGTCGTATAAATAACGCCAGACTAGACCTACTGCGACAGGGGCTGAAGCTAGTGGCAACAAAAATAAAGCACGAATAATACCTTTGAACCATCTTAATTGATTGATCATAAAAGCAAGGGCTATCCCTAAGATCATCTCAATACCTACGGAAAATATTGTGAAGGTAAGAGTTCGCCTGGTCGCATCCCAGAAGGAATTATTATTCAATGCATCACGATAATTATCGAGACCTACCCAGCCTTGAACACCACCTACAGTTAGATCGGCATAGTGGAAAGATAAATAGATTGCATACAAAAGGGGAACCAACCCAAAAAAAATCAGGACAAGCATTGCGGGAGAAACAAGAAAAATCGAGTACCAACTATCCGATATTCCATTCCCTGGCTGGCGCTTGGTTTTTAATTGAATGTTAGCTTGCTCCGTCTCAGCCATAGCGAAACTCTCCTTTTTATTGTGGGGTATGAGGATAAATACCATCATACCCCACATGATTTTGTGTAACTATATTCCTATGGATTCATACGCACTTGTAAATTGCGGTCAAAGTTGAAGGAGCAGGCCGGGGCATTAGCATCAGGCATAACAACGCCTTCGTTTTTAATTACGCAGGCTTTACCGCCGCATAAATCCGTGATTGCTTTTGCAAAACCATCCATCGCTTGCTGCGGCGTTGATTGTTTGGTTACTGCGGCAGACAACCATTGTGGCGCTTCTTCATAAATCTTATCCACAGTAGGTGTGTAAATCATATTGGTGTACCAACATTTATCTGCCCATGCATTTATTTGTGCGATCACAGGGAATGCGCCAGCGGTGCTGCGATTGGCAGTGTAAAAGGCTTTGTCATTCATAATACTGTCACGTATGGCGCTACCACCACCTTCAGCAAAGGCGCGTTGTGTTTTGGCGCTGGTAATGAATTTAATAAACTGCCATGCCATATCAGGATTCTTGGAGCCCTTTGAAATGCCGATGTTGAAGGCACCTGCCCAGACACGACCACCACTTGGGTTCGGCGCAGCAGCAACTTCAGAACCAGGGATAAGCGTTTCAGTTTTGACGGCATTTGCCCATTGATCCAGGTAAAACGGCCCTGTCATAGCAATCAAGCCCGAATTCAATTGGCCAACCACAAAATCATAGGAGCCAGTCAATGATCCAGGAGGGGCATACGGAAGCAACTTATTAACATCGTAGTCAAGGGCCTTTACATACGCTGCTGAGTTAACAGCCGGGGTACCATCATTATTTAGAACATCTCCACCCATACCCCAAGCGATCATATTGACTTCGTCAAACAGGTTGGTAAACTTACCACCCATGGTGCCAATGCCATAGAAATCATGATCCAGCGTTTTACCTTTCAGAGTTTCACCTGGTTTGCGGCGGAAAAACTGAGCAATGTCCGCCATCTGATCATAGGTCTTGGGGATATCTAATTTATAACCATACTTTGCCTCAAAAGCAGCCATTTCAGTGGGATCTTCGAACAAATCTGCTCGATAGAACATCCCTTGAGTGTACGTATAGTAGGGAAGTCCGTATGTTTTTCCTTCCCAATAGCCACCGGTCTTAACCAAGATTGGGGTAATATCTCCAAAATTTAATTCTTTTGGATCCTCCTTGGCGATGTAATCATCCAATGCCACAAGGTTACCAGCATTTGCCCATCCAGCTTTCCAGGACACATTCCAAGTAATAACATCATAAGCGCCGGTACCGCCAACCATATCCAAAGATTCTTTTTCGTACATGGTTGGAAGATCCATCTTAACGATGTTGACTTTATAACCCGTTTGCGCTTCGAAATCTTTTGCTACTTGTTCGGCCCAGTCCGTATAGAAACCAGCGATGGTTGACCAGGTGATGACTTTATCACCAGATGCGGGTGCTGCGGTTGCTGCCTGTCCAGCAGGTGTGGCAGCGGCAGGTGCGCAAGCGGTTAGTAGGACCGACAAAATCACTAATATCGAGAACAAAAATGTAGTTTTGTTTTTCATCAGACTTCTCCTTTTGATTAGCTGCAAAATTCATGGAACACTTATTTATCCAGCACGATCTTATTACTGCCTGTGATTTTTCACCTCCTACTATTTTATTATCAGGAATTCTGAGAGGATACAGTCTTTACCTGTAATGTGTCCAAGAAGGTTTGGGTGCTAAGATACAATGGATTTCGAAACAACAGAATCACTTAAAGATGCAGAATCATTTTTCACAACTTTGTTCTATCTAATTAATATGTAGTATCTCTGTATAAAAGATCATGTCTTCGATTTTATGGGTAATGAAAAATCCAATTTTCTCGCTTACAAAATCAATTTGGGACGAATCTACGGACTAAAAATATCTTCCGATTGGTAGGATTCTATCAAATAATGTCATAATGTCAATAGTAAAAAGGAATGTTCTTATGTTCGTACATTGATCGATTACAGAAAAGGGTTTGTGGGTCTACTCAAGAATTGATTTTATTTTGTTGCACACCCCGTAGGGTACAAAAAACCTCATCCCAAACATTTTGGCATGAAAAAACGCGTATCCTTTTGCTCGAGTAGAATGTAATCATCCTATTGGCAGAGGAAACGAATGGGTTGGTTCATCCTGGCGAATATCTTCTCAGCTTTACTGGCACTGATTCGGATTAGTTTTAGCTCTGACCCTGAAAAGGATCTGGAGATCCTCATTGTGCAAACAAATTAATATCCTTCAGCGGAAACACGATCAGACAGTCAAACCTGATCGTGTTGACAAGCTGATCCTGAGTGTTCTTGCTGCCAGATGGAAACTTATCAGCGGCCAATCAACTACAAGGTTGAGTTGAATCATCCGCATCTTTCAAGTGGAGACAGTTCTACGCTGGCATCGGGAACTTGTACGAAGGAAGTGGACGTAAAGACACAAGAACAAGGGTGGAAGACGCACATAGATCACGATCTTGAAAGCCTGATCCTGCGCCTGGCAAAAGAGAACCCGCGTTGGGGATACGGCAAGATTGAGGGAGAAGTTATCAAGTTAGGCTTCAAAGTATCGCGCACAACGATCCAGAACGTACTGCGAAGACACAACATCCCGCCTGCTCCGGTTCGTGGTGGATCTATGAGTTGGCGTCATTTGATGTCGCACTACAAACAACAGATCCTGGCTACTGATTTCTTCACAGTAGAAACCATTAAGTTGCAAGCATTGTATGTGCTCATCTTCATTGAATTGGGC
>WNFZ01001317.1_pt1 | contig 26903 bp, 19 predicted proteins | sample 5400081 | NCBI WGS metagenome assembly WNFZ01 (sample SAMN13153365, study PRJNA577476) | soil metagenome | isolation source: 80 cm soil or saprolite under grassland replicate 1 | place: USA:California | collected 2016-06-15 | reverse complement strand
CGGTCGAACGCGAGCGCGGGATAAAGCTCCAGCGGCGTCGGCGTGGTCGGCGACGTCCACGAAATGTGCGAGCTGTAGAGCATCGAGTAATTCTTGTGCACCGAGGGGTTTGACTTCTCGCACCCAAGCACCAGACTCGGCACCTTGGTCGAGTTCCCGTAACGCTGCGCGAGCAACTGGTCGATGCTCGTGCCGGAACGAATCTCTCCGCCGGACGCCAGCGGCGCGCCGGAGAGCAGATTGCCCGTCTGCGAGCTGTGGATGTTGCCCTTTAGAGCCTCTTCGTTGTACAGGCCGCGGATGAAGAGCATTTTCTGGCGGAAATCGGTGAGGGGCTCGAGGACCTTGCCGAGTTCCATCTGATTGCCCTCGCCCTTGGCCCACCATTCCTTCGAGTGAAAGCCGTTGCCGGCGAAAAGTACCGCGAGCCGGACCGGCGCTTCGCTGGCGGGCTTGACGCCGGCCGGCGGCGTGTCGCCCCAGACGGTGAGCGATTCCATCCACGGCAGGGCCATGGTGACGCCGACCCCGCGGAGGAACGTGCGACGGGAGAAATGGTGTGTGGTCATAGCTTGGTCAGGTCTGTTGATATGTTGTCGACGTTATGCGGCAAGTAGTGCAAAGAAAAGCGTAATAGATGCCTTCGTTTCCAGGAAAGTGCCCGTTGTCCAACTGCGCGATGAAAGTCATCGTCCTTTGACACTCGGGACAGAAAGGATACGCGGCATCTTGTACCCACGAAGGGAGACCACCAATCTGTGATGTCGTCACGGGCATGCACCAATCAACGGCGTGAATTGCGCGTCGCGGAGTTAACCGCACCTGCACTCCGCTCCACGGTCCACGGCGCCACGAGGCGATCTTACCAGGCAACCGATTAGGTCGGAGATTTTTGTCGGACCAGTGCGCGACCCCTGCTTGGTCGACTTTTCCAAACGCCGCTCCAAAGCAACTACAGGCTTCGCACGTAAGGATAGGCAAGGTGGGGCCGCTGAATCCGAGGAAAGAAAATTCAGAGGCAGCAAGGTTGAGTTCGAGCAAGCTCGTCAGACGTAAATTGCACCAGGGACAGTCTCCGGATGAATCTTTGAGGGGAACTACCAATTCACAGGCGGTCTCTCCAGCTTTGACCGGCTGAATCGCCAAACAAGTCTTGTGATAAAGGTCTCGCCGACCGTTTTGCGTTGGCTCCCACCCCGCGACATGCGCGTAGCGACGAGGGCCAACATGAAGCTGCGCTCTCCAAGGGGGTGGTGAATTCTCCCATCCTAAGAACTCATCGCAGACTCGTTGGTCTCCTATCCAAGCAAGCGCGCAAAGGGCATGATTGATATTCAGGGTGCCGTTGATGACACTCATCACGGACAACAAGCGGTCGCGAACAACTGGACCAGCGTTCCGAAAAACGACCGATGGCCAATAATAGTTCTCGGCCAGCCAAGTCTCCAGCATCGGGTCCAAGGAGAAGTCAGTGAGCGTCGCCAGGGATTTTCCAATGTCTTCGGCAAACTCTGTGTTTCCGCTCCTGAGAGCTTCCGCGGCTAATTGCATCATGCGATTGGCCTGGGCCGAGTCGAGCGAGGCATAAAGGTCCTCGACTGACTTGGGCGGAGGGACAAGATTCACAAGCGGGTCCGTTCGGCGTGGCGTGTGCAGAATTCGAATGACGTCCACTGGATCGGTGATGCCTTCATAGAGGTTCACCGTTCGTCGGTTCTGCCGAATGAACTCATCACGTTGGGCACGCTTTCGCTTCTGGACGCAAGGCGCGCAGAATCCGTCGTTCGCGCTTGCCGTTGCAGGCAGGATCGTGTTCGTGCAGTCCTCGCCGCGGCATGGAATCCGGTCAAGGGGCATAGCGTCTGTCGATTGTCTTCCTCGCAGTCAATTCCTTCGCCAGGCGTGTCTGGTCCGACAGCACCAGCCGGTATTCGCAGGCGAGCACGTTGCTGGGCAGGGTGTAGCGGACGAGGCTTTGGCCGGCGCAGGAGGAAAGGATGAGGTCGACGGGCGGGTTTTCGTCGCGGAGCGACGACATGACGGTAGCCGTGGGTTTCAACCCACGGGTCGATCGGGAAATGGGCGGGCGTCGCGTAGCGACGCATGAACGATGGATTGCAGGACCGATGGCCGGGTCAATCGTCGCTACGCGACGCGGTTCCGCATCTGCGCCTGTCCGTGGGCTAAAGCCCACGGCTACCATCAAATGCCGCTCTGCGGCATAGTTGCGATGCATCTCCTCCTCGTCGCGGAGCGACGACACGATGGTAGCCGTGGGTTTCAACCCACGGTCTTCGCACGGCGATCCGCAACGTGTCACTTCAGCCAAACACATACTCCTCCTTGTAATCAATCTCGTGTTTGTCCAGGAACGCGCGGTATTCCTCCTCGAACGATTTCAAGCGATGATGTTCGCGCTGGTTGCGGATGTATTCCTCGATATCAGGTATTTGGGACTTGCTGACAGTGAACGCCGCATAGCCGTCCTGCCACGCAAACCCGCCTAAGCCGGGGAATGTTTCCTTCATCCAGCCAGACGAACCGCCTTTGATGAGTTGCAATGCCTGGCTGACCGATAGCGATGCTGGGATGCCAAGGAGGAGGTGGAGATGATTCTCGGCGACGACGGAACCGATGCGGCAACCGTTTTGGATTCCGGCTTTCACTCCTCACTCGCCATCTCCTTCCCGCGGATCTCGCGGAACTGTTTGCTGCGGACGATCGTCTCGATGGCGGCGCCAATGCGGTATTCGTGCGACTTCAGTTGGTCGCGCATTTCGGAAATGAGCGGGCCGTCGGAGAGCAGCACGCCGCGGCCCAGCGAATAGCCGAGCAGCTTCCGGCAGAATTGTTTCAGGAACGCATCGCGCCGTTTCGTGAGCAGGTAATCACGCAGGCCGTCCAGGCCGTCGAACTCCGCGCCATCCATCGTCTTCGCGCGAGTTTCGATCGGACGACCGCCCAGATCGCGATCGCGGAATCGGCCGATGGCGTCAAAGGCTTCGAGCGAAAAGCCATACGGGTCGATGCGGCGATGGCAGCCGTAGCATTTCGGGTCGGTGCTGTGTTTCTCGGTCAGTTCGCGCACGGTGAGCGTTTCGGTCGCCTCGTCTTCGGGGAGGCGCGGCACGTCCTTGGGCGGGCGCGGCAGCTTGTCGCCGAGGAGCACTTCGGCCACCCAATTCCCGCGCAGGATGGGGCTGGTGCGTGACGCGCCGGATTGCTTCGCGAGCGTTGTGGCCTGCGCGAGAATGCCGCCGCGCGAAAACCTCTTCACGCCATCCACGCGCCGCCAGCCACCAACTTCATTGGTAGCAGCCGAGGTGTCGAGGCTCTGACTGTTGCTGGTTTCGAATTTCGACTTTCGAGTTTCAGTAAGAGCCTCCTCACGTCGGCTGCCACGGAAAACGGAATCCGGGATGCCATAATGCTTCGCCAGTTCTTCGTTCAGGAATGTGTAGTCGGCGTCGAGAATGTCGAGCACCGAACCGTCGCGCTGGAAGAGGTCGGTAAAGAAGCGAATCGTCTCTTCGTACATCGCGCCGCGCAGGCCGGCGAAGGTCGGAAAGTGGCGTTCACTCTTTTCGCCCAGCTCGTCGAAATCGTAGATGTGCAGCCAGGCGCAGGCGAACTCGGTCGCAAGGCGGCGCACGCGCGGGTCGCGCGACATGCGGCGGGTTTGGGCGGCGAGCACGTCGGGTTTGCGGAGCGTGCCGCCCGCGGCGACGGCGCGCAGTTCGGCATCGGGCAGGGAGGACCAGAGGAAATAGCTCAGACGCGTGGCCAGCTCCCAATCGTTCACCGGCCCTGGCCGGTCGCCCGGGCCCGGCTTCTCTGCGTGATAGAGAAATGCCGGTGCCACGAGAACGCGCGCGAGCGTGAGCCGAATCGCTTCCTCGTGGGGAATCTCCTCTCCGCGCAGCTTGCGATACAGCCCGCGCAGTTCGACCTTTTCCGCGTCGGTGAGCGGACGACGATACGCGCCGTCGGCGAACTTCAATACCGCGTCCAGGTGCGCCGGTTGCGTTTCCAACAGATGCTGGCGGAACGCGGCGGCGCGTTGCTTGATCGGCTCGCGCATCGGCTCGAAGACGCTTGGGTCGGCGTCCTGCGTGGCGTATTGCCAGAGCTGCTCAAAGACATCGACGAGCTTGAGAGCGTCCTGAGCCACATAGTGCAACTCGTCCCAGAGCCGGTCGAGCCGGGCGGCCTGGGTGTCGTCGAGCATCAGGCGCCGGAACTGATGGTCCTCGCGACAATAGAGCGTGAGCGTGACCACTTCATCGACCGGCACAATCTTCGTGTAGCAAAGCGCCGCGGGGAAAACCTCGCGGAACTGGTCGAAGGCCCCCTCGATGCGTTTGCGCGCCGCGCTGCCATCATTCACGATGACGGGGGTGTTGTGCGAGGTGGTACGGTTGTTGGAATACCAGGGTCCTTCGCCGTCCTTCGTAGTGGCCTCAATGGTCAGGAGTCCTGAACTGCCCGCCGGTTTGTTGGTCAGCAGTTGGAGTTGAACGCTGCCCTCGGCGCCGGTGGTCTTGTCGAGCATGCCGGTCGTGACGAATTCGTATCCCGCCACGAGGTCGGATGGCAGGCGAATCTCGATGACCGCCGGCGCGCGGACGCACAGGCTGGCGGCGTCGATGGCCGATCCGTTCGGGTGTTTGCCGAATTGCGCGGGGTCGAGAGCCCAGGTGGCGGCAGGCGTCTCGACTGCCGTAGAGGGCGGCCTCTTGCCGCCCGGACTGGTGCTTGGCTTCACGACACTCCCGGAACTTGCCCCGCCTTTTCCGCCGGGCGGGACGCCCGGCTCTACGGCAGGCAGGATGCCTGCCGCTACGCGCGTGAACAGCGGCCCGCCCAGCGACGTGAGCTGGCGATACAACGCCACGTCGGGCGAATCCGTTTTCTCGGGTGCGGCCGAAGTGAGCAGGATCTGCACTTCCTCGGCCAGTTTCTGTTTCTCCTCCGCGCTCTCGCTCGCCTGCCACTTCGCCAGCAGCGAGCCTGCAGGAATCACCGGGCCAAGCGGGCCGGCCTTGTCCGGTTCCGTGTAGAAATGCCAGACCCCTTCATTGCCGAGGCGGTCGGCGTGGGGATTGCCCGCGAGCACGTCGGGCGAAACATCCCTGGCCAGATCCCAGTCACGTCCGGCTTCGCCGGTGCTGGTGAGCAGGAGGTCCACCGCGGTGAGATCGCAGGAATGATTCGCATCACGCGGGCCGATGAGCAGCGACACGAGGTCGCCCGGCTGCACGGCGACATTCTCGATGGGCGCCGGTTTCACTTCCTTCGCCCCTTGAGCGATGCCATTGGCGAGACGCTGACGGTTTGAGCCGCGGCGGAGTTCCAACGACCAGGTCACGCCGTTGCCGCACTCTGGATGCGCGTGCTGAATGGCCGCCTCGACGCGGACCCTGCCTGCCACCGGGCTGCGCCAGCCCACGGCAGCCGCGAGCGTCGGCGATGGGTGCACCGCCACGCTGTGCGGTTTCATGTTGCCGGGAATGCGCACGTGCTGGTCGGAAGAATTGGCGACGAGATTGGGCGTTCCGCTTTTACCCCAGCCATTGATGAACGCGTAGCCGGAGCCGTTTGTGAAGGTGTCGGTGAAGTGACCCTCGACTTTGACCGGGCCGGACGAACCGACGCCGAGATAGGCGAGCCAGGCCGCGAGCGCGTCGGCATCGACCCCGCGTTGCCGGGCGAGTTCCGCGACATTTGTATCGCCTGCTTCGGCCTGGGCGGCAGCGGCCAGATACTTCGCGGTGGCGGACAAGGCTCGTTCCCGCCGGGCAGAAAGCGCGCGGCTTACGTCACGCACGTCCCGCAGCAACAACGTCATCTGGCCGGGGCCGGCGAGGCGGGGCTGTTCCCAGATCACGCAGTCGCCCTTGCTGCCATCGCCCGCATCTGATGCGCTGAGATAAAGCGTGACCTCCTTCGTCTCCGGCGACACCGGAAACTTGAACCGCAGCTCCTGCTTTGACTGAATCGGAGTGAGCGGCTCCATCCATGCCTTCGGGCCGTCTCGCTTCCCGATGTGGCCGACCGAATTGAATTTCCACAACGCGTGTTGCCATTGGGAAATCTCCTTCGCGAGATCCGCGGCGTCGCCGGGTTTGGCCGAACGCCAGCGCGCACGAATGGGGTCCAGAAGCAGGGACGGTTCGGTGGAGTTGAGGGTGTTCCAGAGGGTGGAGAGGTATTTCGGAGACAATCCTCTTTCGGCGGCAAAGGCGTTGAGGCGTTGCACTGTAGCGGCGGGCGTCCCGCCTGCCGTGGAGGGCGGCACCTTGCCGCCCGACCTCGCGCTCGATGTTGCAGCGCGGTTGGAACCATCCACGCTTTTGCCGCCGGGCAGGATGCCCGGCTCTACGGCGGGCGAGACGCCTGCCGCCACTTCCAATGTCGCAGCGAGATACTTGTCCAGCGGCAACACGCCGCCGTCCTTCGTGTCGAAGCGAATGCCCTGCAAGTTCACCGACGTGCCGCCGCCGTTGTCCGTGAACTGGCGATACGTCCCACGAATCTCGGCCAGTAATTCCTCGGTCCAATCGCGGCCAGTGCTTTTCGGCGAGAAGCGAATCCCATCCGGTAGCAGCACCGCGTGACCGGCAATCTCCTTCGCGGCATCGAGATACTTGGTGACGAGCGACGGCGACATCACGAGCGAGTTGCCGACGTTCATGAAGCCTTCGCCCGAGGCTGAATCAGCCGGGAATTCTTTCGCCGGGTCGAGCGACTCGATGCCCGTCAGGTCGCGAATGGTCCAGGTGTACTCTGCGTTCGAGAGTCGCCGCAGCACGACCGGACCGGGGTCGCCGGCGTGGGCGAGCGCGATTTTGTCCAGCACGCCGTTGGCCCAGCCGAGCAACTGGACGCGCTGTGCTTCGGCAGGGTGCGGCTTCTCTTTCGGCGGCATTTCGCCCAGGGTAAGCTGCTCGACGACACCCTGCCAGACCTTGGGATGCTTCATCACCTCGCTTAGCGAAGTGAACCGTTCAAGGTCGAGGTCACCCTTGTGCTTTTCCGTCGAGTGGCAGCCGAAGCAAAACTCTTTGAGCAGCGGCCGGATTTCCTTTTCGTAGTCCGCCGCGGTGCAGGGCAAGGCGGACGCGACGATCAGGATGAGGGTCTGGCGAAGGCTAAAGGCTGAAGGCTGAAGGCTAAAGGCCATCTCGGCGAAGGCTAAATTCTAAAGGCTGAAGGCTAAAGGCAATTTTTCGGTTAGTTACTCATTCTGTTTTAGCGTTTAGCCTTTAACCTTCACTGTGTCCCGGTCAGTTGATGGTGTGCAGGCCCCGCATGCTCTCGTCTTGCAGGCGCTTCAGCGCGTCCATTTCCTTCGGACTCCACTCTGGTTCGACGCTGGTATCATTCCTCTTCATCCCGATCGGAGCCCGTGCCGGAGCGGATGTCATATTTAAGGTCAGTGCAGCCTTTTCCACATAACCAATCGATCAAGGCAGGCGCGCCGTCACTGATGCGTTGGAAAGACAACCAGCTCAAGTGCAAGGCACGAGCTTTGCCGGACACCATACCGCCACGGGTGGAGAAGCGGTCCTCACCCGGAGTCACGCGACCGTTCACGAGCGGGAGCTGCCCCATGCGCTGGGCAATCTCTTGAAGGATTCTCGTCGTCACATCCTGATTCGTCCGGGTGGTAAAGGCGGGTATTGTGTTGAACAGATCGATGACCGCCGCATCCATCGGCCCTTCTGCACCGGTCTTGAGCCGGTTGAGCCGCTGCTTTCCTGAATCTTCGGCGAGGTCAGTCATCTCCCGGGTCAACGCCGTTGCTTCGGCTCCGTCGCCCTGCCGTTGCGCCTGGCCAATTCTCTTTTGCAAAGCGCGCATCCTGGGGTCGCTGTAACCATCCCATTTCCCGGTTTGCGCCCGCAGGCAGGTTTTCCGGGCGAGTTGATGCGCCGTGCGCTGTTCCGGGGTGCGGCGATCATCTGGAAGCCAGGGAGGAATCAACGACCGACTCGAATCGTTGGACAGGTATTCCTTCAGCTCGTTCTCAAGCTCTTTGGTCAGTCTTTCATCGGCCAACCGACAAGACACCGAGAAGGTCGCCGGAAAATTGGTGCTATCGACGAAAACCTCCTTCGTCAGGCGCTGAAGCTCGCCAAACCATTGCTCTCGGACTGTGTCTCCGCCCGTCGTCAGTGTGAGCAACAGTGAGTCGCCCAAAGTCGCAAGCGAAGCGGACGACGGCAGTTGATTGGTCAGGATTTGAAACGACTTCGTCGCGTCACTACGCTTTGAAAAGTTTGCAATAATGGTGATTTGCGGCGCTTCGGAAACGGCGACCGCCTGACCTCCCCGCCACGAGGGAGAGGCGCCGCATACCAATGTCCGCCTCGGCTGGTTCGCGGCGCCCGCCATCCATCCCCTGAAATCTCCCCGCTGTCCCACGATAAAAACCACGGCAAACACAGCCGCCATGCCCAGACTGGTGACATACGCGAACAACAACCCGATCGTCGCCAACCAACCAGGAGGCCGTGCATTTAACGTTTCGAAGACTTGCAGAGCCTGCTGTGCCAGCATTTTGTTTGTGGCCATCTTTGGCAGAGAATTCTTCACTTCGCCAATGACGGCCTGCGCCGTCTCTGTGGGGATCGTCTGGTCGTCCGGGGAACCCGGAGGCACCCCGCGCTTCCGCAACGTGTCTGTTATTCGAGCAATCCGGTACGCGGCGGGGACGCCAAACAGCATGAAAATGCCCAGAAACATCAGAACTTTGTCCCCCGAGAACGCGCCTCCCAACACGAGCGCGACGACAGCCATCACGCGGAAGGTCGCATCGAGCAGCGGATGCCGGGAGAAGAACAGCGCATGAAAGATCCAGCCCCCATCCAGCGGCAACACCGGCAGCAGATTGATGCCATTCAGAATAAGCATCACGAGCGCGATCTGAACCAGCAGCGGTTGGTGTGACACGAGCCCGATGCCGCCGATGACCGCGCCGAGGAGGATTCCCGGCGCGGGACCCATCATCGAGACGATCACCTTTTTCCAGCCGGGCACGTTGTAATGCCGTCCCGCCACTGCGGCGCCGAAGAACGGAAGGAAGAACATGCGCAGGTTGCGGTAATCGAATGCGCGCATCGCCAGGTAATGTCCCAATTCGTGAACGAAAAGAATGGGGACCAGCATCAGCGCATATTTCCACGACCACTGTTGCGACCCGGCGCCGACGAACAGGACCATCGACACGACAAAGATCAGGATCGCGTTGCCCCATCCTGTCTTCTTGTTCTGCAACCGGTTCAGCTCGACCAGCACGTCCGCGTGTTCCACCCCGCCGGCCGTAATCGTCTGCGCGGTCTCCAGCTTTTTCTGTTCCCCCTCCACTTCCGCCGGCGACATCTGGACGTAAAGTCCCCGCTGGACTGCATGATTGTGAGCCATCTTCTCGTATCGATCCCAGACCTGATCCTCGGCATCCGCCGACGGGAGCGGTTTTGGCGGATTCCGCAATTGCAGCGTTGCCAGCTTGTGCTGGTGGGATTCCAGAAGTCGTGCCGGGCTCGCTCCAACCAGCCGGTTGGCGGTCATACCGGGAGTGCTCCGGAATTTCTGCTTCTGATCCGCGGTGAAGAAAAACGTTCCGTCATTCAACTCGCTCACCAGCACGACCAGTTGGCTCTCCGCCGGTGGGTTGACGTTCGTGGCCAGCGTGTGCATGAGACGCACTATGATCTCTCCCGAACGATGCCCGAGGGCGATGAACGACGTTCGCGCATCGCGACGGATAGTCTCGAAGGAAAAGAACCGCGGAGAATGAAAACCAAGTTGCAGACACTGATCCAGCAGCGGCTGCAATTTCGCCCGAGCCTGCGGAGAAAACTCACTTTCGGCGACCTCCAGGTCGCGAACCGACTCAACCCGTCGAAACCCGGACCCGAACGGCATCTGGAGGTTGAGCCATTTGGCCAGCCAGGGAACGAGCGCTTTCCACGAAGGCAGGATGTTCCAATATTCCCGCAACGTTATCTTGCGGCTGTCGACTTTGAAATACTCAGCCATGCCGCTCTGCGTAAAGGTGTAATTCCGAATTCTGTATGACCCAGCCGGACGCGGAATGCATCTCGTCGATTCGCTGCCGGGCTGTTTCCTCCGGGGTCATCAAAGCCATCGGATAATACACAATCCGGAAGCGACGACAAGTGGGTTTGTTCCATCGGCGGGCGGCAGAAATTCCTTGACGATGGCGGCCGATTCCTTTTTTATCCTAGGGCATGGGTTTTCAGATGGGGCGCTGTTTTCACTTCCTTTTGCGCGTAAAGTCAGAGGTCACACCACCATTTCCCCTCTTCCGAGCCGTCTCCCCATCGGGCGGCGAGAGGGAAAGAACGTCTGAGACACCCCGCGCGGCGCAATCAATTCTGTGGTCGGGCATAGCTGTGGCGATGTTGCTTGCGGCGCCAGGTGTGCGTGCGGAGCAGGCCCCTGAAATCGTCCGGCTTGCAATGGATTTCAACCCCACGGCGGCAAACGGAAATCCAGGCGGGCTGCTGGTTTCGAACAACAAGCTTTATTTCGTGGGGACGGACGGGACGCACGGCATCGAGTTGTGGCAGACTGACGGCACGAATGTAACGCGTCTGACCGACCTGACTTACGGGAGCATCAATTCGTTTATCACTACGCCGGTGGAGTACAATGGCGAGATTTACTTTCGAGGTTCCGGAACGACGAACGGCACCATTAACCTGGAGCTTTGGAAATACAACGGCACGAACGCATCGCTCGTGGCGGAAATCAACCCGAGTGGCAACTCAAGTCCAAGCAGCCTTCGAATTTACGATGGCGTGCTCTATTTTGCGGCGTCGGATGGTTCAACGGGCACGGAGCTTTGGGCGTACGACGGCGTGAGTGCTTATCGGACGGCGGACATCAATCCGGGGGCAGGCAGCTCGAACCCGACCGGTTTGACGGTCTATGGTGGGCTTCTATGTTTCGCGGCGAGCAATAATATCAACGGGATTGAATTCTGTACTTTCGATGGCTTCGGCGTGGCCGTGGCGGACATCAACTCCGGGCCGGCAAACTCGAATCCGTCCGGCTTTACCGAATTCAACGGCGTGCTCTACTTTCAAGCGACCGAGCCGAGCGGCGGGGCGGAACTGTGGGGGTTCGACGGATTCAATTTGTTTCAGGTGGCGGACATCCGCGCCGGCAGCACGGGATCAAGCCCTGCGAATTTCCTGGTGTATAACGGCAATCTCTATTTCGCCGCCAACGACGGGGTGAACGGGACGGAGTTGTGGAAGTATGACGGCGTGAATCTCCCGTCGCAAGTGGCGCAAATTGCGGCGGGCAGTGCCAGTTCCAGCCCGGCCAGCCTGGCAGTGTACAACAACGTGCTTTACTTCGCGGCGACCGATGGAAGCTCCGGCGTCGAACTGTGGAAATACGATGGCTCCGCCGCCACACGCGTCGCCGACATCAATCCCGGCAGCGCCAATTCAAGTCCTGCGGGTCTGACGGTTTACAACGGCGTGTTGTACTTCGCGGCGACGGATGTTCCGAGCGGCCGCGAATTGTGGAAATACGACGGGACCACGGTCTCGCGTTTCGCGGAGATCAATCCCGGCAGCGGCGGCTCGTCCTTCGGCGGGGGCGAGATTTTCAACGGCTCATATTATTTCGCAGCCACCGGCACCAACACCGCCTTCTATAAATACGACGGCACGAATTTCACGGTGGTCAGCACGACGCGTTATCCGGAAAGCGGCGGCGATCTGGTGCTTTACAAAGGCGCCTTGCACTTCTCAAATTCCGGCGGCTCGATCGTGGATCAAATCTGGCGCTACGACGGGACCAATTTCACCTCACTGGGCGGAGTGTTTCCCGGATACTTCGGCGAGCTGAGGGAGTATCAAGGTGTTTTGTACTTCTCCGGGAACGAAAGCGCGCACGGCCGCGAACTTTGGAAGTGCGACGGCACCAATGTCACGTTCGTGACGGACATTTACCCCGGGGGCAACAGTTCAAGCCCGTATGCTTTGAAGGTGTTCAACGGCTTCCTGTACTTCTACGCAAACGACGCTTCGGGTTTCGGCCTTTGGAAATTTGACGGAACGAACGCGTCGCGTGTCAACGGAGCCATCCCTTACGGGCTCGGCGGCCTTTTGGAGTATAACGGCAAGCTGTATTTTGGCGCCGGCACGAACAACAGCGATTTCGAGCCCTGGACATACGATGGAACAAACTTGACCCAGTTGGCCGGCATCAATGTTTTCAACACAAATGCTATGCCGGTTTTTTGGACTGTGTATCGGGACAAGGCCTACTTCTCGGCAAATGACGGCGTTCACGGCTCGCAGTTATGGAGCACCGACGGCACCAACGTTACTCGCATCACCAGCCTGGCGGTGAGCGCCGGCATCTATTCGTTCCCGTTCCTCGACACGCTTTACTTCTGGGGGAACGACGGACTGACCGGTTACGAACTGTGGAAGTACGACGGCACGAGCGTGTCGCAAGTCGCGGACATCAACCCGGGATTTTCAGATTCGCTCCCGACGCCTCACCGGGCTTACAACAACGTCTATTACTTCGAGGCCAACGACGGCTTGCACGGCACTGAATTATGGCGATTGGATCCCGTCTCTCAATTGGTTCGGATTAGCGGGATTACGCGGCAGGGCAATAACATCTCACTTTCATGGACCGCGCCGGGTGGAATGACCAACGTGCTGCAGGCCACCAGCGGCGGGCCGGGAGGGAGTTTCACCAATAACTTCACGGATCGCAGTGGTCCACTCGTGTCTTCTGCCGGCGACATCGTCACCCTGAACTATTTGGACGTTGGCGGCGCGACCAATTCACCGGCGACATATTATCGCATTCGCGTTCCCTGAAGGCCGGTTTGCTGAGCCACAAAAAAACGGAGCTGAATCTGGCAGTCCTCTCTCGGCGTCCCCGCCCTGCGCGGCGAACAGGTAAAGGTGATTCTACACCCCGGCCAGGGCCGTGTTCAGCAGCGGTTTGACCGAACTGAACAGGCCCGGGCTCGAGTCAACGAAGGTATCCATCGAGTTTTATTTGCGACCCACCAGCACGCCCACCAGAAGTCCCATCCCAAAGGCGACGCCGAGAGACTCATAAGGATGTTCCCGGATCACTTTGTCGGTGGCTTTGGCTCCCGCGACGGTTTTCTCTTCCAGACGGTGGTAGGTTGCCTTGGCGGACTCAATCGCCGAACTCAGGCGCATACGCAACTCGTGCGACCCGTTGCCTTTCTCGCCAGACACGGTCTTGAGCAACTCCTCCGCGTCCTTCGTGACGGTCTTCAGGTCGGACACCAACCGGTCGGTGTTTATTTCGCTCGCATTCATAGTCGTGTTTTCCTTTCTTTGGTTTTTGTTTCGATACTGTTTCAGAAACTGACACCTCAAACCTCCAACGAACCACTGTAGCGCGGATTCGCCATTTGCGCGCAAAAAAAATTCAATAAATTGATGCTGAAGAAACCCGATTTATCCGGAGGTCAATGTCTTCGGAGAACGTTGCCGGTTGTCATCAAGCCGGAATGTGGCAGATTCAATCGCAAACTTTTCTGAAACCAAAAACTGCTTATGCCCAAGATGCGTGCCGCACAGATCGTCCGCCCGAACGGGCCGTTTGAAATTGTTGAACGCGAAATCCCACAGCCCGCCGCCGGCTGGGTGCGGATCAAAGTCCAGGCGTGCGGCATCTGTCACAGCGATTCCCTGGTGAAGGAAGGCCTTTGGCCGGGGCTGCAATACCCGCGCGTTCCCGGCCATGAAGTGGACGGGACGGTGGATGCCGTGGGCGCGGGGGTTTCGCAATGGAAACCAGGCCAGCGCGTGGGCGCGGGCTGGCATGGCGGTCATTGCGGTCATTGCGATGCCTGCCGGAGCGGCAATTTCTTCGGCTGTCAGGTCGCCCTCCAAATCACCGGCATTTCCTTCGACGGCGGTTATGCCGATTACATGCTTGCTCCCGCCATGGCGCTGGCATTGGTGCCGGAGGATTTGTCCGCGGTGGAAGCCGCACCGTTGATGTGCGCGGGCATCACGACTTACAACGCGCTTCGGAACAGCGGTGCGCGGCCCGGCGACGTGGTGGCGGTGCTTGGCCTCGGCGGTCTCGGTCATCTCGGAGTGCAGTACGCGGTGAAGATGGGGTTCAAGACGGTCGGCATCGCGCGCGGGCGGGACAAGGAACCCCTGGCGCGGGAACTGGGGGCGCATCACGCAGGATACGCTTACGTTCAGTGTGCTCGCGGGCGTTCGATCCATGAACGAAGTGTTTCCGCTCGAAAAAGTCGCGGAGGCTTACGAACGGATGGGGAGCGGCAAGGCAAGGTTCCGGGTGGTGCTCACCACCGGGCAATGATGGTTTTCTCATACGGTACGGTGCGGAGCGGGCAATCGAGAAGTTGTGTGAGGATTTCTCGCCCGTGCTCCCGTCCTGGTCCGGTGTGTACTGGATGTGTGGCGCGACCTTGTGATGTATTCGAGGACGCTCCAATCTCCGTTATCAATGAAGAGTGATCAAGTGCCTCTCTGACCACGAACGTCTATCATTACAACAATCGCAACTTCCCGCGTTTTATCACTGAGAGCCGGGGGTTCACGTTGATTGAACTGCTGGTTGTGATCGCCATTATCGCAATCCTGGCTGCGATGCTGTTGCCCGCGCTGAGCAAAGCCAAGGAGGCGGGAAACAAGACGAAATGCGCGAGCAATCTGCGCAATATGGGATTGGCCATGCTCATGTACGCGGATGATAACGACGGGTATATCCCGCGCGGCAATCAGCCGCTCTGGTGGCAGGTGCTCACCCCAATGCTTGGGGGTCGCGTGAAGGAAGATTACGGAAAGGTTCGAGTCTATGTTTGTCCCATAATTACCGTGGATGATTGGCGCGAGCAGCAGTATTGAGGTTGAGGCCACGCTGACCGTCGCGATCGACCGGGCAACTCATTTGAAGCGGATGCGGATGGTCTGGGTCAGCCGGCCGAACAACGACTGCTTTTTCGGCGCGTGAGTCGCTGCCGGCGCCCCCGGCAACGGCTCGCAGGGCCCGGAGCACGACGGGCAAAAGACCCTGGTTTTTCCCCCCGCAAGCCGCAGGACGTGGATACACTCTTCGCAAAAGGCCTTTTGGCATTTGACGCACCTGACGATGGCTCTGTCTTCGCGATGGTTGAGGCACGACAGGGAGCCGTCGGGCAACACGGCGGAATCCGGAGGTTGCTCGACCTTCAATTCGGGAATGGCGACATGCGCCGGTGCGGTTACGGGATGCGAGTCCAGGCGCAATTCCGCGCTGCCCAGCCGCAGGACCTGGCCCGGCTTGAGCTGCGCTTCCTGGATCGGCTGGTCGTCAATGTACGTGCCGTTGGTTGAACCCAGGTCTCTGACCGCCACGGAACCTTCGGAGACAACGATCTCGCAGTGAAAACTCGACACGGTGACATCGTGGATCCGGAAGTCGTTCGTGGGGTTGCGCCCCAAGGTGTTGAATCCCGGCTCCAACTCGAATGTCCCCGGACGGGTCAGACCTGTTAATAAAAGCTTGTTCATAAACGTCTCGCCCACCTTGCCAACAGTTTATCGCCGGGAACATTGATTGTCGAACCGATTCTCCGCGGCGAGGCGGTGGCGTGGGCTTTGGACGGCGCGGATCTTCCAAGTAATTACTTGGAAGATGCACCCTTTGGACGGAGCGCAACAATTTGCAGTGGTCAGCTCGCGGCTCCGTGGTATAGTGCCAGAGTCTCGCCTAACCCAGACGGCCAACATGAAGGTCATCGGCAACATCAGCGCTATTTTGGAGCACAAAGATCGTCAAATCTGGGCTATCGCGCCGGAAGCCACAGTGTTCGACGCCATTCGATTGATGTCCTCGAAGAATGTCGGAGCGCTGGTGGTCCTGGAGCGGGAGCGATTGGCCGGCATTATTTCCGAACGCGATTACACCCGCAAGGTCATCTTGAAAGGCAAGTCATCGCGGGATACGGAAGTCCGGGAAATCATGTCCACCCCGGTCGTCGTGGTCAGCCCCGAACACTCGGTCGAAGAATGTATGCGGCTGGTGACCGAACACCGCGTCCGTCATCTGCCGGTGCTGGACGGAGACCGAGTGGTCGGCGTGGTTTCCATTGGTGACCTGGTGAAGTGGATCATCTCCGCGCAGAGCACCACCATCAATCAACTGGAAGGTTATATTACCGGCCAATACCCGGGCTGAGGCCCGGGTCATCTGGCCGGCTGGTCCTTGCGTGGGAACAAGGGAGCCAGTTCGCCGATCTTGTGTCCGGCGCTTAATCCGCCCCAGAGAACTCCGGCCAGTCTGTCTGGCGGATCACCAAGTCCCAGTTGCGCATAAATCTTTTCCGCAGTTGCGGGAATGAACGGCCAGAGCAGCACCGCCAGCACGCGGCAAACCTCCGCCAAATTGTAGAGGATTTCATCGAGCCGCGTCGCTTTCGTCGGGTCCTTGGCCAGTTTGAACGGCGCGGTTTGATCCACGTATTGGTTGGCGCGGTTCACGATCGACCAGATGTCCTGCAGCGCCTGCTGCAGATGGTTCGCGCCGAAGTCGCCTTTGATTCGTTGGATCGCCCGGTTCACTTCGTCACACAGTTCATCGGAGCGCTTCGGCACAACGCCGTTGCGATAGCGCTGCAGCATCGACAGCGAACGGTTCACGAGGTTGCCCAGCCCGTTGGCCAATTCGGCCGAGTACCGCGCCTGAAAACCGGCATCGGTCCAGTTGCCGTCCGGGCCGATGTCCAGTTCGCGGACGACGTAGTAGCGAAACGCGTCCACACCCCATTCATTCATGACCGTAATCGGGTCCACGACATTGCCGGTGCTCTTGCTCATTTTTTGTCCGTCCTTCTGCCACCAGCCGTGAGCGAGGATTTGTCCGGGCAAAGGCAGACCCATCGCTTTCAGCATGATGGGCCAGTAAGCCGCGTGAAATTTCAAAATGTCCTTGCCGATCACGTGAAGGTCGGCCGGCCACAGTTCTACATTCGAGTTCTGATTTTTGCCTTCGGATTTCAGCGCGGCCAGCACAGCCGGATCGCCGTGCGCGGCCGGGATGCTGATATAGTTCACCAGCGCATCGAACCAGACGTAAGTGACAAAGTGTTCGTCGAAGGGCAGGGGAATGCCCCAATTCAATCGGGCCAGGGGACGCGTGATACAGAGGTCCTCCAGCGTGTTGTTTTTGAGAAAACCGAGCACTTCGTTGCGGCGTTCGGACGGCTCGATGAATTCTCTTCCTTGCGGATCGATCCGGGGATGTGACTCGATGTGGTCAATCAGCCACCGTTGATGCTGACGGAGTTGAAAGTAATAATTGTCCTCGACCAGCTCCACGACCTCGCCATAGCCCGGATCGAATGTCCCGTCCGGCCGGCGGTCCTTTTCAGTCAAAAAGGTCTCCTCTTTGAGCGAATAGAAGCCGCGATACTGCGCCTTGTAAAAATGGCCCCCCGCGCGAAGCCTGGACAGTATGGCCAGCACCACTTCCTTGTGGCGCGGCTCCGAAGTGCGGACAAAGTCGTCGTTGGAAAGATTGAGCTCTTTCGCAAACCTCTTCCAGGTCGCGGCCAGATCATCGCAATACTCCTGAGGTGTCTTGCCGGTTGCCAGGGCGGACTGCTGGACTTTCTGACCGTGTTCATCCAACCCGGTCAGAAAGAAGACCTCCTCGCCGAGGCTGCGATGGACCCGGGCGATCACGTCCGCGACGATTTTTTCGTAAGCATGGCCGAGATGCGGCTCACCGTTCACGTAGTCAATCGCGGTGGTCAGGTAAAAACGTTTGCTCATGCCCGGGCGTACTTTGACGGATCGCGACAGGATTGGCAACTTCGAGGATAACGGCGGCGCGTCTTGAAATTTGCGCGTTGGCATTGAACATTGCGCAGTTGTCCCGTATAAAACGCCGCGCTGGAATTCCCTGGTGCGCTCTCCCGGACCGGGTAACGTCGGGGACCTTATGGAAGCGTTGACTAAAGAAATCGGCAATTTTCTCCGCATCGTCATGGGCCAGCGGCTGATCGGCAGTCTGACCCTGGGCGACCTGGTAGTGCTGATCGCGTTGTTTGGTCTGGTCATTCTGATCGAGCGGACGCTCGTCCGTCACTTCGTCGCGCGCGTGCTCCGGCGAACCCAGATGGACCCGGCACTGCAATTTGCGGCAGGCCGGATCGCCAGTTACGGGGTCATCGCCTTCGGCTTTTATCTCGCGCTGTTGATGGTCAACGTCAACCTGAGTTCGCTGGCGGTTTTGGCGGGCGCCATCGGCGTCGGTCTCGGTTTCGGGTTGCAGAATGTCATCAGCAATTTCGTCAGCGGCCTGATCATCCTGGCGGAGCGTCCCATCGCCCTGGGCGACCGGATTGAAGTGGGCGGCGTCGCCGGCCAGGTCAAACAAATCAACATGCGCAGCACAACCGTCGTGACGAACGACAATATCTCCATTATCGTGCCCAACGCCGATTTCATCGCGCAGAGCGTCACCAATTGGAGCCACAGCGATCCCAAGGTGCGCTTCCGCATTCCCTTCGGAGTGGCGTATGGGACCGATCTGCAGAAGTTGCGGGCGCTGATGCTGGGTATTGCGCAGGAACACCCCAAAGCGCTCAAGCAGCCGGCGCCCGACCTGTTCTTCGCCGGTTTCGGCGACAGCTCCCTCAATTTCGAGCTGGCGGTTTGGACTGAGGAAATGACCTTCAGTCCGCGACGTTTTCGCAGCGACCTCTATTACGCCATTGAGAAGAAGTTGCGGGAAAACAATATCGAAATTCCGTTCCCGCAGCGTGACCTCCATTTGCGCACCGGAAATTTCGTTTCGCAAACCGCGGGGCCCTGAACGGGCCGCTACCCGAGCGCCAGGGCGCCTGAGAGGGCCGCCAGCAGCCAGATCAAGAGCACGGCGCGAGTGCGGCTCCAGCCACGAGCGACCAGACGATGTGAAAGATGATTGGTGTCGCCGACGTAGAATGGCCGGCCCGATTTCCAGCGAATGATCACGACCCAGACCAGATCAACCAACGGCACTGCCAGGACGAGCAAGGGTTTGAAGACAGCCAGAACTTCCGGGTTCTGGCGGGAGTAAAAGTGCGGGAGGATCGCGATCACTGCCAGCAGGTAACCGACCAGATGGCTGCCGGCATCGCCGAGAAAGGCGCTGGCCGCGGGAAAATTGTAAGGAAGAAAGCCGAGCAACGCGCCGGCGCTCACCAGCGCGATCAAGGCCACCAGATACTGTCCCGCGGCGGCGGCAATCAAGGCGAAATACAACGCCGCAATGGCGCCCAGGCCGGCGCAGAGACCGTTCATGTTGTCCATAAAATTCAAGGCGTTGGTCACGGTCAGGATCCAGAAAAGGGTGATGGCGTAGCTGAAAAGCGCGCTGTGGACAAACAACGTGATGCGCACGCCCGCCGCGGCGACCAGGAGCGCGATGACACATTGGCCGCTGAATTTCACCGACGGACGCAGTTCATATTTATCGTCCAGGCAACCCAGGGCCACCATGCCCAACGCTCCCAACAGAATGGCGATCAGCTCAACTTTGCGCCGGCTCAGGCCGTAACTCAAGAGACCCGCAGGGTTGATACCCAGCAGGTCGAATTTCGCGGCGATTGCTCCCGCCGCCAAGGGAACCGCCAGACCGGTTAGCAGCGCCAGGCCCCCGGCCAGCGGCACTGGCGCCTGGTGAATTTTCCGGGGGCCGGGGTCATCCACCAGGGCGACGCGCGCGCACCATTTTCGCCAGAGCGGCAGCGTGATCAGCGAGGTGAAGAAGGCGCCCAGAATAGCCGGCAGATAGGCATTGAAAGGAAAGCTCATGGCGCTCGGGGAGCGGAATGCCGGGCGCGGAGTTTCGAGTAAAGCGCGCACAATTCGTCCACCATTCGTTCCACGGGAAACCACAGTCTGACCAGTTGCTGGCCGCGGCGGCCAAGCCGTTGGCGCAACGCGCTGTCGCGCGCCAGGCGCACCAGCCGCTCGCTCAGCCCCGCCAAATCGCCGGGTTGCAGCAGAAAACCGGTTTCGTTATCGAGACAAATTTCCCTCGCGCCGTCGCAGTCGTAGGCAACGACCGGTCTGGCCTCCGCGAGCGCCTGGGGCAGGGCGCGCGGCAGGCCTTCCCGCCGGGACAAATGCACCAGCGCATCCATGACCGCGATGTAGCGTGGCATTTCGGCCGGGGGAACCAGTCCGGCAAATATGAAATGTTGGCCGAGGCCGCGCGCGCGGGTGATGGCTTCCAGCCGGTGTCGCCAGGGGCCGTCGCCCACGAGCAGAAATTTCATCCGGGGACAGCGGTTCACCAATCGCGGCGCGACGGCAATCAAATCGTCGTGGCCTTTGAGCTTGAACAGCCGGGCAATTTTGCCGACCACAAAGTCGCCCGGCCCGACGCCCAGGCGCCGGCGCAAGGCGGGATCGTCTTTCACGGACAAGAACGGTTCCAGCGGAAAGCCGCTGAAAATGCGGGTGTATTGCGGAGGCCGACCGATTCCGGCGGAGAGGTATTGTTCGGTCATCGCGCGGGCCACGGTGACGAAGTGCGTCGTGAACTTTCCGGCGTACCGTTCCGCGGAGAGAAACAGCGCGTTGGCCAGGAGGTTCTGGAATGGGCCGAAGGACGGTCCGTGGATGGTATGGACGATGACGGGCACGCCGGCGCGGCGGGCGGCGAGCCGCCCAAGGATTCCCGCCTTGCCGCTGTGGGTATGAACGATTTCAGGTCGTTGCGCGCGAAAGACGGCGGTGAGCCGGCGCAACGCCTGCCTGTCTTTCCAGGGATGAAGGGGCCGGACCAGTTCGGGCACGATCGCAAGCAGATCGGGGACGCCGGCCACTTGCGTTTCCAGCGAACCTTCGGGACCGGCGGTGGGGCCTGAAATCAGGTTGACTTTGAGGTCCGGTTTGAGGCGCAGGCCGAGGACTGAAGCCACTGTGTTTTCCTGCGCGCCACCGACGATGAGCCGTGTGATGACATGCGTGACGCGCATCGCGGAGTCAGTGACCGGCGGATGCCTTGAGTTGTCTGAGTCGTTCAGTGGTTTGTTTTGACTCGTCGGTGTCGGACGGAGCGTATTTCAAATAGGCTTCGTAATATTTGATGGCGGCCGGAACGTCCTTGCGTTGGAAAGCGATTTCACCCAACCCCCAGTAAATCGGGTAGGCGGTCGGCGCCGTTTTTTGAATCGTCTCGTAGTCTTTGCGGGCGGCGTCGAGCTGGCCGCTTTGAAGATAGGCGATGGCGCGATTCCTCAATGCCGCCTGATTGTTCGGCTGCAGTTTGAGCAGTTTGTTCATGGGATCAATCGCTTCGCTGTAGGCCCTTGTTTGAATGCAGATGGCGCCCTGGTCGAGTAGGGCCTGCGCGTTATCCGGCTGCCGCTTGAGCACGGCGGCAACGGCGGTTTTGGCCTGGTCATAGGCCCCGAGCTTCATGTTGAGGTACGCTTTGTTCAGCAACGCGTCGAGGTTGTCCGGCCGGAGCTTCAACTGTTCATCGATGGCGACGAGCGCATTGGTTGGACGTTGGGACAGAAGATAAAACTGGGCCAGGGCATCCAGCAGGATTTCGCTTTGTGGATGCCGTTGCCGCGCATCGAGCAGGAGGGTCTCCGCGGTGTTGGTTTCGCCTTTGCCGAAATGCGCCATCGCCTCGATGCGCGCCAGCTCGACCTCGTTGGTCGAGGTGAGGGGATGCGCAGCGGCGCGGTTGCGGATGTCGGCGATCACCTCCAGCGCCTTGTCCGGGAGTTGGCCGGCTCCAAAGACCTGCGCCAACCAAAGACGGGCGTCCAGGTTGTCCGGTTCGAGCTCCAGCACCCGCAGGAATTGCAGCGCCGCCTGCCGGAAGAGGCTTTGCGAGATGAATGTCTGTCCCAGGCGAAAACAAATGCCGGGATCGTCAACCGGCCCATTTACGCCCAGGACCGCGTTCCAGGACCGGTAACGGCCGAATTTCTGGTCCAGCGATTTCTCCGTTTCCGCGGCTGGGGTCGCCCCGGAACGCAGCGTCCGGTTGAAACTGAAATTGATATCGGCCGCGACATTGTCCGGATTCAGCTTTCGCGCCAGGGCGAATGCTTGCGCCGCATCGTCAAGGCGCCGCAGCTTTTGCAGTTCGACACCCCACGCGTTCAGCGCCCGCGCGTACCAACGGCCGACCACACGGGCGTCGTTGATCTGCCTGCCGATGAGCAGGGCCAACCGGTCGAGGGCGGGACGCGCGTCGCTCCAAAACTTCTGGTTTTCCTGGATGGCCGCTTCGCTCAGCGCGGGGGGAGTGATCGCGTTCGTGGCATAAGGGGCGAGGTGATAAACCATGCCGCGCGGCTGCGGATAAAGCGTCTCAAAATAATATCCGAAACTGGGATGCAGATAATAAACCTCGTTGCTGCGAGCCAGCCCGGTCAGCTCATAGATCAAATAGCGCGGATCGATCGCCGGCACGGGCGCTTCGGATGTTGGGAGTCCCGGCCATTGCCGCGGGAAACGCTTGTGCAGCGACTCCTGATAAACCACGTACGGCAACAGACGCGTATCGGCCAGCAGGGCATCATCGGTCGGGTTGCTTTGCTGCAGGATGTTCTGCGCCAGCAACAGGATAAACGGGTCGTCGGCCAGCGCGACGGCGCCCTGCGCCGGCAATCGGCCCGTGGTGAGGCGCGCAAATTCACGAAGCAACGAACCGTCGTTCGCTCGAATGACCGGCACGTTTTTGTACAGCAAACCGAGTGGCGTTCCGATCACTGCCATCCACACCGCCGCGGTTACCAGGCGGTTTATCAGGCGGGAGCCCGCCGAGATTCGCTGCCATGTTTTCGCCACCTCGCGCCCGCAGACCAACAGGAAATACCCGGCGAAGTATCCCAGGCAAAGCGCGCCCAGATAATAGAACGTCAAAAAAGGCGCGCCACTCGCCGGTTCGTCCACTTGCCGAAGCAGCTTATCCATCAACATCCGCGGCCCGAACGGCGGGTCGAAAGCGACCCAGATCGCCGCGGCAAGAAACAGCGCGTGTACCACGCGGAACATGAGCGTGGTGATCACCGCGCCCGCCGGGCTGGTTTCGCCAAAGGTGGACGGCCAGCGGATGCTGATAAACAACAGGGGCAACAACGAAGTCAATCCGGCGAATAACACAAGGTATCTCGGGAAACCCAGCAGGGTCTTTAGCTGTCCATTCCATATTTCCATCTTCACCAACCGCAGCGCCTGCCGGAAGCTGAAACCAGACGGGTCGCTCAGCGCGTTCAGCAATGGCAGCAGCAGATAGAGCGTCAGCCCCGCGGCGCCCCAACCGAACATTCTGGCCAGGAACCGAGATTCAAAGAAGCCCAACCCCTTGATCCAAATGAGCGCGGCCAGGTAAACGGGAAAAAATCCGATCATCGCGTAGTTGTTCGTCGCCGCGATGACGCAAACCAGCGCCGAGCGCGTCAGCCAGCTTTCCCGTTGATCGATGCGATATTCCAACAGGCACCGGACCACATAAGCAAAGAGCAGGAGATCGAGCATTTCGCCGGTCGCGGCGGTGGCATGTTCCCAGAAGGTTAATTGCAGTCCGCACGCCACGACCGCGAACAAGGGCGGCGCCCACGCGGCCGGGATGCTCAGGAGGGAAAACTCGCTCCGTTCGCGCTGCCGTTGTTCGCGTGTCCGATCGTGCGGCAGGAGCGCCACCGACCGCGCCAGCAAACCGAGCGACAACGAAGCGCACGCTGCGGCGAACAAGTTCAAAGCCGCCGGTTGCCAGCCGGCCGGCAGCCCGCGAAAGGGAAAGGTCAACAGGAAATGCAGGGGCGCATTCAGTGGCGGCGCAGCTTCGCTGCCGACGCTGGACACAGTCGGCAGGCTGGCCAGCGACACCCAACGGTTCAGTGTCAGCGCGTAGCCCAAAAGGGCCGCCAGCACGATCCACTGCGGGAGGCGCGATTGCACGAAACTGCACTTGTCCTGATTTTCCATAGCATTGAGTTGGCCAGAGTTGAAACCATGCGCCCCGTCTTGGCAAGGCTGGTTTGTGAATCACGGCGCCGGGCCGGCCCGCAAATCGGCCACGCATTCGACGTGTTGGGTCTGGGGAAACATGTCCAACGGAATGGCTTTCACCAACTCATAGACCCCGTCGCCGCACAGAACGTTCAAGTCGCGCGCCAGTGTCGCCGGGTGGCAGGAGATGTAAATGATTTGCGAGGGACGCGTCTGCCGCAGCAGTTCGACGATGGCCCGCGAACAACCGACGCGCGGCGGGTCCAGCACCACGGCCGTGGCGCTCGCGGCAAAACGCTCGAGTAATCCGGGCAAAAGTTGTGCGACGTCGCCGACCCAAAACTCGCCATTGGCCCGCTGCCGGTTCTCGGAGTTGCGTCGCGCCGCCCGGGTGGCCATCGGGTCAATCTCAATTCCCGCGAATGAATCCACCAGTTCCGCCAACTCGACGGCGAAGAAGCCGACACCGCAATACGCGTCCACCAGATGTCGCACGCCGCTGTCGCGCACGCGTTCGCGCACGACTTTGATCAGCCCGGGCAACAGGAAAAAATTATTCTGGAAAAACGAATCGCGGGGCACGTCCCAGCCTTCCGGCGCGACGCGCAACACCACTTTAAGACCGCCTTTCGGCGGCGGATGGGCGCGCACGCGTTTGATGTGTTCATTGAGCGCCGGTTCGGCGATGGGGCATTCCTCGATATCCACCACCAGCCGGTTGTCGTGGCGGATGAAGCCGAGGTTCAGGCCCTGTTTGAATTTGTCCCACTGGCTGCGGATCATGATGCGATTCCGGTAACCGTAAGGTTGAGGGCAGGGAACCACCGGTTCGATAACCGTCTCCCTGAAGCCGCCGACGCGCTGGAACAGATCAACGACCTGTTTGTGTTTGAGTCGAAGCTGCGCCGGGTAATCAATGTGCTGGTACTGGCAGCCGCCGCACTCGCCAAAGTAGCGGCACGGCGCCGGGACACGGTCAGGGGACCCCTTCAACACTTTCAACAGGCGCGCCCGCGCAAATTTCTTCTTCACCTCGGTGATTTCGACTTCGACTTCCTCGCCCACCAGCACAAACGGGACAAAGATGACAAAGTCATCCACGCGCGCCACGCCCTCGCCGCCGAAGGCAATGTCGTGAATCGCGGCGGTGAGTCTGCTTCCGACCGCCGGGGCCGGCGGAGGATGCGTTGCGTCTGTCATCGGAATGATGTCTTGGCAGGTGGCGCGCGGCCAATCAAGGATGGATTGAGCCGTTTCTCGAGCGGTGAGCGCCGCGGTTCATGGCATCGAAACTTGTCACCGACATTTCATTGCGATGCCACGCCTTTGAAACACGCCCAAGGTCAATTTCCAATGAGGTGTCCGCGCCCGGACGCCCCCAACAAATCAAAGAAAGGAAAATTATGCTGACAAGAAGATCATTGCTCAATACGGCGGCGGTTCTGAGCGCCGCCGGATGGTTCGTCCAGGTCGCCCAGGTTTGCGCCGGCCCCTTGCCGGCGTTGGGAGTGCCCAACGCAAATCCGCGCATCGATCTGGTTTCCGAACCGAACGTGATCGCCGCGGGCTTTTCCCTCTCTCTCATTGCCCAGGGTTCCGACTCCCTGGAAAATCCTTCCGGCGTGATCACGCAATTCGGTTATTTGAACGACTTCCCGCCGCAGACGGTTGAGCCGACCAAGACCGAGCCGGATGAAAACACCTATCTGGTGCTCGACCACAATCCAGGCGGTCCGACCGCCGATTATGATTACGGACGTCATTTCCTGTTTCAGGGCCACGAGAACGCCGGCGACCTCGCCTATGTCACGCGCGTCAACCTCGACGTGAGGGACTCCGCGCATCGCATCACGTTGCTCACACCAGTGGGCGAGGACGGCAAGACACACTTCAATTCAATCGATGGCTCGACCTGGGACCCCTTCACCCGGACCCTGCTTTTCACCCAGGAACGCGGCGCGAACGGCGGCGTGATCGAAATCACCGTTGGTTGGCCACCTGCCGTCCGCACGCTGGACGGCATTCTCGGAAAGGCCGGCTACGAGGGGATTCATCCGGATGCCAACGGCAATTTGTTGATCGTTGAAGACGTCGGCGGCACCAGCGTGAATGTCGATCCGGCCAATCCGGCCAGTCCAAAAGCGGCGCGCAATCCGAATTCGTTTGTTTACCGGTTTGTGCCCAACAATCCCGCCGACCTTTCCGCCGGCGGGAAGCTGCAGGCGTTGCAGGTCTGGATCCAGGGCGAGCCCGTAACGTTCGTCAACGTGGATGCCGACCATCCCTTTGGCGATGTTTTCTCCGGACGGCGTCGCCGCGTTTGATGCCAACGCCGCCGCCAAGGGCGCCGGCGCCACGCCCTTCAAACGTCCGGAGAACGCTCAGTTTCTGCCGGGATCGGATTTCCACGTCTTCTTTTTCGACGCGACCGGTGATACCAGCGCCGTCTCGGGGAACCAGCCGGCGCTGGCCGCGCGTGGCGCGTGGGGATCGATCTTTCGCGTGGAATTCGATCACCCGGGGGATTGGGGCCGCATCTCCCTCTTCTACCTTGGAGATGCCGATCATGCGGCGTTCGACAACCTCGCCTTCGCCACGGGAAACATTCTTTTGGCCGCCGAAGATCGCGGCGACACGCTGCACAAGCAGTTGAACAAACTCGACTCGATCTGGGCTTTCCAGGTGGATCGCCCGCGCGGAGTACCGGCGCGCTTTCTGGCATTGGGCCGGGACGATGCTTCCACGCTCGACGCGCATTTGGCGGACGCGAACACTCCCGGGTTTCAGAACGACGGTGATAATGAGCCGACCGGCCTCCACGTATCCAACGGCCTGAGCGGCATCCCGGACCTCATCGGTCGCGAA
>WNFZ01001031.1_pt1 | contig 26931 bp, 25 predicted proteins | sample 5400081 | NCBI WGS metagenome assembly WNFZ01 (sample SAMN13153365, study PRJNA577476) | soil metagenome | isolation source: 80 cm soil or saprolite under grassland replicate 1 | place: USA:California | collected 2016-06-15 | reverse complement strand
CAGATTCTACAGATTCTCAGCCTCACGCTTTTCGAGAAAACGCCCATTTTATGCGTACTTCAGGCCATCGACCAAAACGCCAATTTCGCCGAAAATGCCAACCAACTGATTCTCTTCGACTTTTAACCGGACAGCAGTGAGAATTTATATATAGATATGCTGGAACAGAATTCTGTTCAAAATTGCTCAATCCCCGGGGGCCTGGGAAGCCCTCGGAGCAGTGAAAGCCAGTACTGTCAGGCGGTGATTCTGGTTCCATGGAACCCGGAGGGGTCTTCACCGCAGATTCGAGTGATTACCGGCAACAAGCGGCCGGGGGCATCGTTTTTGGAAACGAAGGCGTCCACGACCTTCAGCGCGTCTTCTGGAATGTCTTCATCACTGGAAACCATGACGATCGGTACTTGTGGTGTGCGGCGCCTTATTTCGGTCGCGACCTCATGCCCATTCATCTCAGGCATGTGGTAGTCCACGATCACCGCAGCGATGGCGCAGGCTGCCGCAATCCGTAAACCCTGCCTTGCAGAGGCCGCTGTGAGTACCTTGTATCCACGTCTTTCGAACAGCGCTCTTTGGTAACCCAGCATCCCGTCGTCATCGTCGATGCAAAGAATCGTTTTGCGTCCCGGGTAATTGAACATCTTTAGTGCCCCCACGTCACGATAATCGCTGATTTGCCCTGGCGAAGCTGTTCAAATTTGCACACTTTTCGGGGCAGTGTTGTACAAGCGGAGGCCGGGTAATTTCTGGCTCGACCGCAGTACGCGAGAATGAAATATCGACAGAGACTGACATCCGAGAGGTCGGAGCGGATTGCTGTTGTGATGGGCTCGTGATGCCGCCCGTCTTGTTCGTCGTCCGCTCAGTAAGTTAATGACCAGAACCACCAACCCCACAACCAACAGCAAGTGGATCAGACCTCCGCCCAGCGCAGCTCGCGTGCAAAAATGGATGCTGGACTCGAGAGAATGCTTATTCTCCAGACTATTGCGAGCGCGGCACCCACAGTGGCGCGAAGCGTCAAGCACTGGATCTACCAACTCGGTGGTCTAGGTTTTATTCCCCTCGGGCTCCTTGACAACTCCATCATTCCACTGCCTGGAAGCATGGACGTGCTGACGATCTTTTTGTCCGCACGTAATGAACAGCTGTGGCTTTACTACGCCTTGATGGCAACGGTTGGTTCCGTGGCAGGGGGCTTTGTCACTTACAGGCTGGCGCGCAAGGGAGGGAAGGAAACGCTCGCGCGCAGGTTTCCTCCCAAGACATTGGACAAGGTATACAAGAGGTTTGAGCGTTGGGGCTTGGGCGCAATCGCTATTCCCGCCCTGCTACCCCCGCCTGTGCCCATGCTTCCATTCCTGTTTGGCGCGGGCGCCATGCAATATCCAGCGAGAAAATTCCTGCTCGCTCTAACTCTGGGACGAACGATCAGGTATACGCTTCTGGCATTTCTGGCGGCCCGTTATGGGCGACTGATACTTGCCTTCATTGCGCAACACGGACATCCGGGCCTATTCATTGTGGTCGGGCTGATTGCCACCGTGGCTGCCATACTCTTCGTTGTCTTTGCAGGTAAAAGGCAACAGAATCGCTCGTCGTAAGCCGGAACATCTTACAGGCGTCAATGCTTCGCAGTCTGTTCGAGCTTGGATACGATTGGCTGTATTTCTGAAAGTGCGGCGGCGTCTCCCTTCGCCAGATCCGCTGTGATCTGATCGCGGGTTGCAAGGGTGTCACGAAGCAAGTTGCGGAGTGCGGGATCCTCGGTGCTGCTCACAATTCGCTGAGCTTGATCAAAAAACTCTTTCGAATACTCGCCAGCCTTGCCGTAGTTCTTCTGCACGGCCTCTAAATACATCATCGTGACTGTGTCGCGAAGCTGCGACAGTTGTTCGCTGGACTGGCATGATCCCAATTGTTTCGTCGTGGCCGACAGTTCTTGCTCTACGCGGTGCAGTCTAGAATACTGCAGAGTCAAGACGGTCACTCACGTTGTAGAGTCGTTCAGCTTCGTGCAGGATCGCAGTCGAAGACATGGGCAGCCAGCTTTCCTGAGAGGCCTAAGAAGTAAGAATTTCAGATGGGCTGACTTAGTTCAGGGAACCTGAAAGAGGAGAAGGTGGTAACCACCTCAAATTAAATTCTATCACGTGAGCAGCCCAGAATGTTGCAGCTCTCTGGCCGGCCTGAAAAAGTGAGTCCCCTTGTGGGGGACCAGCTTTGCTCGATTTGATATGAAAAAAGCGCCCTGCTGGAGAGGAGAGCGCTTTTCTTGAAAGAGGTTTGAGAACCTCATTTCGCAATTGAGTTGACAATAACGCAGAGGCAATTTTCAGGATGTTCACTATTGCACAGGCCGAGATCCAAATTCCAAATAGCGTGGTACCTGCTGTAGGAGGTCACCATGTCCCACGACAACTGGCGCGAGCTCGCCGAAAGAGCTTCAAAAGAGCAAGACCCCGAAACTCTAATCGCCATGGTTGAAGAACTCACGGGCGTTCTGTCGCAGCGCGAAGCGGCTGCCCACCAGCACAGAAACTAGAAAGCCTGATTGGACTCCGGCAGGCACTCAATCGTGCAGAACTACATTGAGCAGCGAGCTGTGGACTTGCAGCCCGCCAGCTTCGCCTCCGGCGTAGTCAATGAATCCCAACTTCCTGAACCGGTTCATAAAAAAGCTGACCCGTGAACGGGTGGTACCGACCATCTCTGCCAGGGTCTCCTGACTGATCTTGGGGACCACGATCTCAGGAACTCCTTCCTTGCCAAAATGAGCCAGCATAAGAAGGACCCGGGCCAGTCGCTTTTCGCTGGAATTAAACAGTTGGTCAACCAGGTCCTCTTCATAACGGATATTGCGCGCCAGCAAATAGGCCACGAACATGTCGGAAAGTGTGTGTTCCCGGTGAAGCGCTTGCATCATGGCTTTCTTCTCAATTCGCAGGACAGAGCAATCGGTCATTGCGGTTGCCGTGCCCATGCGGAGAGATTGACCGGCAAGCGAGCCTTCGCCGAAGAAACTCCTATTACCCAATATGCCGATGGTTGCTTCCTTGCCAGTTTTGGAGACAACCGCGAGTTTTACCTTGCCTGTTTGAAGATAAAAAACCGCGTCTGACGGATTCCCTTGCGCGAAGATGGTCTGCTTCTTCGGAAAGAGCATAGCTTTCCGACCCTCGCCGATGGTGGCAAGGAGTGCCTCGGGATCGAACTCGCGGCTTTTCTTGGCAACTGTACTAGGACTCATCGTCCCTAATTCTAGCCCCAAAGTGGCGCTAGTTCGGCACAATCATTCATTTCGAGTCCCAAGCCAATACTTACCTCGCGGCGAAAGTGAGCCATACTGCACAGTATTTTCTGGGGAAGTGAGCGAACCTAGGGATGACTCAAGAGAGCAGTTTTCCGCCAAACCGGACGGCCTATCTGCATTCTTGAGGCCGGGGCTTGCCCAGACCAGGTGGTTCGCGGGTTGTTACCGCCTAGGTTTATGAGCCGGAATCCGCAACCGACCGATTTCCTCGGGAGGGGCTTGGTCAGGGACGCCCCAACTTTTCAGGAGAAGTTTCAGGAGAAGTGCGATGAAAAACTTTCTCAGAGTTTTCGTGGTGGCGGTTTGCGCGCTTTTACCTCTGTCTTCTGTCGCCCAGAATCAACATTACGATGACGACCGGCGTCCCAACCACGGCTACGGCATCTCCCATGACCGGTGGCAAGGGCGTTTGTCCGCAGAAGACCAGGGCCGGTTTGATAGCTATTACTCACGCTGGTTGAGTTACAGGCAAACCAACGACCAAGGCAACCGAAATAGCATGGAAGACCGCATGCGAGACGTGATGTCCCACTACAACATCCCGTCTGACGTGCCGTTCGATCAGATCGCCTCGACCAACAACCAGGACTACGGCGTTCATCGCCGCCGAGATCGAAATGGTTACCGCGAGGACCGATGGCAGAATCGCTTGTCCGCGAAAGACCAGAGTCGGTTCGACAACTATTACTCTCGCTGGTTGCAGGCCAGGCAGAGCGGCAATCGGCACGAGACTGCGAGCATGGAAAAGCGCATGCTGGACCTGATGGGGCGCTACTCCATTTCCCGGGAGGCGCAGTTCTCCCAGATCGCATCGCGCTCAGGAGAAAGATAGAGCCGGCCGAGATGTCATGGATATGCTGAATCGCTGACCGTAACCGAAAAACGGCCTGGGCCACAGCTTTGGTGCGGGGCCGAAATTACACCGCCCATCGCGAACAGGAGTGAAATGCACCGCTCAGATCTACTCAGACCTGATGTGCTTAGCGAAGTCGTGCTGTTGGGCTTCGGCAGATACTCGCTTCACTAGCACTGTTCCTGGCAATTGCTTTCGCCCGAGCTTGACCGCAGGGCCAAATCTCGTGGGAGGGATTCATGACATCAGCACTAAAAGTCGGAACCATTCTGATCGAAGAGCGCCCTCTGATCACGAAATTCCTTGGGCTGGAGAGTGAGCCCTGTTCGGGGAAATGGAGCGTAGTCCATGGGCTCGATGGTTTCGCCCTCGATCGCAAGATCCATGCTGCCGGCTGGAACTTCTTTTTCATGGCGGCTGAAGTAAAGGTGACGTTCTTTGGAGCTCTCGGAAGGACCAGGATCCAGAATGCGTTGCAACGAATTCTGGCGAAGGTGAGGCCGCAAAGCTTCAACTGCCTTGAAATAACTGGAATCGTTCCCAAGCGCTTTCTGGGCGTGTCCTATGCCACCGTTTCCGCACACTCGCGCCACATCCAAGCGAGCTGCTATTTGGATGGCGCCGTGCAACGGCGGGCGTCCCAGCGCGAGGCCGAGATGGCCAAAGCTTGACCCCATCCTCCAATTGCGGGTCAGCTCGATGTAAGAACACCCAGGAGGCATTTTGACATACCGATTCGACCTGTATCTCGCAGCCATCGTGACGGTGATGTTTCTGGTAGGCTGTGTCCTCTTCGTCTTGAGTGAACGTGAACGATCTCAGGAACGCAAACGGTGGGAATGGTGAACTCGGCAGTTGAGAAATAAGGCTTCTTGCCCGCGCAGCACCTGTCGCGACCCTCTGCGGTACAGCCTCAGCGAGCAAGCCTCCAACGACGGTCAGCTCGGCGCTAGCAGAGCTTGTTCTGGCCTGAATTCTGCGGGTACTCACTTCCTTCGGTTTTATCTTGTGAGAGGAATGTGCCCCTCTTTGCGGAGTAATTACTTGTCCGAAGCCGCCAGGCGCCGATCTCGATGAGGATCGGTTCGCGGCAGGCCGGTGCTAAGCTCACATTTCTCTCCCAGCCTAGCCCCACAGGTGGGGCAGCGAACCGATAGCGCTTGTTTCTCGCTCACCTTCATAGTCACATAATGCGCCGCTTGCTCTAGGGAAACTGGTCAATTCTGACCAGTGCATTCGGACGATCATGAGCTCTCTGATAGATCAGTCGGACTGACTTTTGATCAGCACGATCCATGGCCCTCGCCTACAAGCGCGGACCGCGGGCGATGACGTGCTGGATATGCTTAGCCGGCAACCTGCCGATGGGAACGTTTGCGATAATTCTGGCTGCTAAACGGCAACCAACTTTCCGTACAACTCTGAAAAGCGGAACACAGTTCGGTTCCCGTCATCAGCCATCCCCAAGCCTCGTAATTGAGTGGCCCTGGGTGGGGAGGCTGTGAGTAGTCATAGCTGGGCTGCGGCCGGAACCGCTCCACTTGGGCACTGACGAACTGCGATGCGTCAGGTTGTGAGACATACTTGCTGAGCATCTCGTCGCGGCGTCTCAATTCCAACTCCGTCGGATAGAACACGATCTCGCCGTCCAAGGGAATTCGAAATTGCTGGTGTACAAGCGTCCCGTTTGGCGACCGGTTGTACAAAGGCATCTCCCACGTGGGTATAGAGAGACTATGGCCAACGGCACTAGCCAGAAAACTGCACGCATCATGATCAGGATGACCGCCCTCGTAGGCTGGGGTTACCAAGGCGTCAGGTTTGAATTGGCCTGCCAATTCCGCCAACGCCCTTGTCGCGGATGGCAGAGAGAGATAGAGCTCCTGATCGTGAAAGGTGACACCGCTGTCACCATCCTGCAGAAATATTGCGTGTTCGATGCCAATGACTCCGAGCGCCTGGAGAGCCTCAGTACGCCTCACGGCTGCATATTTGTCACGCGAGCCGTACCTGCCCCAGAAGAACTCGGAAGCCGGAGCGCCATCGGTAGCAAACACAACCTGAGCTTCGCGCGCCCTTTGCAAAAGGATTGAACAGGCGGTTTCATCGTCCTGATGTGCCACAATCACGAGAATTCTTCTGAACAGGGATCCTGTATCGCCAAGAGCTGTCATGTTTTGCCGCAGGATCCCTCGCCAATTGAGCTGGGCGATCACAAAAGCCAGGCCAGCTCGCACCTACCACACTTCACTGGCTGCCGTGATCAAATATTACCCCAGTCCGACCGTTGTGATCATCAGATCGATGAGGTTGATGCCGATAATGGCACGATCACGGCGACGTTCGTTTGTTAGCGCGGCTGCCGCTCCAGTTCCACCGGAATTAGACTAGGTATGTTACATTCCTAGAACCCCACAGGATCCATTCTGAACGAATGTCCAGCACTCCAGCCAACCCAAAGCGTCCGATAGTCAGGGTATTTGTCGCCACCACTGTACTTCTGAGTTTTATTTCCTTCTGGCGCGCGGCAGCCATTGTTCTTTCCGACCTCGGCTCTTCCGCGTACTACGTCGGCGGCGATGCCGAGAAGGTTATTGGCAAAAGCGCCCCGTGGTTCATTCTGGCGGTGATGCTGTTCGCCAATTGCGTACGCGCCTTGTACATCGAATCCACGAGCATGTTTGTTCGTGGCGGAGTTTACCGCGTGGTCAGGCGCGCCATGGGAAACACCCTGGCGAAGTTTTCGGTCTCGGCGCTGCTCTTCGATTACGTGCTAACCGGACCGCTCAGTTCAGTGGTCGCGGGACAATACTTGGCAGGCTTCATCCAGGATATCTCGCATTACGTTGGACATCCGTTCCAACATTTTCCAGACAACGCTTTTGCCGCAGGCTTCGGAATCGTGGTCACGATTTATTTCTGGTGGAAGAACACTCAGGGCCTCCACGAATCCAGCGAAAAAGCGCTGCAGATCATGATTGTCACCACAGTGATGGTAGTGATTCTCATCATCTGGTGCACGATAACGTTGTTCCATTCGCCGGTTCAGCTCCCGCCAAGCCCGTTGAGGCACGGAATTATGTTGAACAAGGAATCCCTGGGATGGCTGGTCTCGCTGAAGAACAGTTGGATCAGCCACCTAACGCTGTTCATCGTGTTCGTGGGTTTCGGGCATTCCGTGCTGGCCATGAGCGGTGAAGAGACTCTTGCCCAGGTCAACCGTGAAATCGCCCATCCCAAGCTGAAGAACCTGAAGAAGGCCGCGGTCGTGATTGGTATTTACGCGCTTCTCTTTACTGCGCTCACGTCCTTCTTTGCCGTAATGATCATTCCCGATAGTGTGCGGCCGGCATATTTTGGCAATCTCATCAGCGGAATCGCCATGCACTTGTGGGGACCGCCATGGGCCAGGCTGATTTTTCATGCTTTCGTTGTGTTAGTCGGCGTGCTTATCCTTTCGGGCGCGCAGAATACCTCGATTGTGGGCGCGAATGGCGTGCTCAATCGCGTTGCAGAAGATGGCGTCCTCACCGACGCTTTCCAGAAACCTCATCCTCGATTTGGCACCAGTTACCGGATCATCAATCTGGTGGTCGGCATGCAGTTGCTGACCATCGTTCTGACCGGAGGAAATGTCTTCACTCTCGCGGGGTTATACGCTTTTGGTGTGGTGTGGAGCTTTGCCATGATGGCCCTGGCGGTGCTGGTGTTGCGCTACACCGAACCTTCCAAGCGCGAGTGGAAAGTGCCGCTGAATATTCCTTTGGGGCGAGGCCGCGAACTGCCGTTGGGCGTAATACTGATTGCGCTAGTGTTGTTCATCACCGCGGTGGTGAACTTCTTCACGAAGTATCAGGCAACCATTGGCGGAGTCACCTTCAGCCTGGTCTTTTTCGCGCTGTTCACTTATTCCGAGCGGCGGGTGACAAAAGAGCGGGCGGGCAAGACCGGCAGCGTTGACCAGTTTCGGGTGTACGGAAATGAAGAGCCGGAGAATGAAACTCTTGGGGTACGCCCGGGAAATATTCTGGTAGCAGTGCGCGATCCGAAGAACCTGTATTACCTCCGCGAGGTGCTGCGCAGGACTGACACGGACAAGCAGGACGTTATTGTGATGACCGCCCGGCTCTATCACCGTGAACACTCTTTCGGGGATACGAAATTCGAAGCCAGCCAGGTCTTCGATCATTACGAACAGGAATTGTTTACCGCCGCGGTCGCCGCCGCGGAAAAAGAGGGCAAACCCATTTCGTTGTTGGTAGTCCCCGCAACCAATGTGTTCGACTCAATCGTGGTGACAGCCCAGCGGCTGGAATCCAGCAGACTGGTTTGCGGCCTTTCCAACAAGCTGAGTCCAGACGAGCAAGCCAAGCTTACCGGCGACGCCTGGGAACGTCTGCCAGAGCCAAAGCCGCGACTAGTCATGGAAGTGCGCCTGCCGAATGGTGTTTCGCGGGAGTACTACCTCGGCCCGCATTTGCCACGGCTGAGGAAACAGGACCTCGACTTGTTGCATCGCCTGTGGCTCGAAATTACTTCGGATCCGAGATTTGCGGGCGCGCACCACTACCACGTCATCGCGGTCGCGCTCCAAGAACTGGAGCGGGAGCTGCATAGCGAGAAGAAGAGTGACGTCCTCGACAAGCTGTGGCAAGAACTGCAAAAGCCATCCGACGACGAAAGCTAATCCGGAGCATCGCCGAGTCAGATCCAGCCCCTATTCGGGCACTTCGTCGGGGAACCGCTCCGTGTTTTGTTCTCGCCATTTATGCTGCTTCCCTGGTTATAAGCAAAATGTAAGGAAGGGGAGTGTGAGGAAGGAGGGAGTAAGTTGAAATTAGTTTGAGAGGACGCTACGGAGTGAGCAAAGCACGTACCTTGTCGAGAACTCGACTAGCCCTTGGATACCAGAAGGGACTGGAGTTGAAGGACTTCTGACCGTCAATTGAAACACTCAATTCGCCAAATCCACCTTTCACCAACTCGACCCGCACATCCCGTTCCTTCTTCAGCTCAGCCGCCACACGGGCAGCTATCGTCTTTTTGCCAGGTCAAACGGCACAGTAGCGAATCTCGATGTTCTTCATGATCCCTTACTTCACTCCCTTCTCCGGATTCCACGAGCCCTGCTCTTTGCGAACATAGATGATCTGGCCGATGTGGTACGCGTTGTGGGCGCCGATGTGGGCGATGATGGAATACCAGTCTTTTAGCTTGGTCTCGTCGGCTGCTTCGACGGCCTTTTCCCAATTGATTAAAACCTGATCAAGTTGCTTCACTGTGGCGGGCCAGTTCTTGCTGTTGAAGCTGTTGAAGGTTTCGTCGTTGTTGCCGCCGTACTTTGGAAGCGGCTCGCCTTTGAATTTTGCCAGCTCCTCTGAGTTCCAGAAGATGAGGTGATTGGTCAACTGGCCGATGGAGTGGTTTCCCTTGCCGTCGGTCCAACTGGCCTGCTCCGGGGTGAGGCCTTCCACGGCGGTGTTTGCCGGGACGAACCATTCTTTTTGGTTGTGGGTGGTGCGGAGTTGTTCAAGCAGGATAATTTTGAGGGTTGGGGCTGGCTTTTTGTCCTGGGCATGGGCGCAGAGTGATAACGGGAGAAGTAAGACGAAGAGAGTGGGCTTCATGGACGGTGCTTTCCTTTCGTTGGATCGGAAATCTGGTTCGGTGCGCTGGAATTATAGTTCAAGTGTTCCTTTGCAATGCACACTGCGGGATCAGTGCACTGCTACACCATCACCAGTGGACAGAATGGCGGGTCAAGTCCCCACCCTTTCGCACGAACGCGAAAGAATGGGGCACCCCCTGTCCCCGCCCGCGTGTGCGCCCTTCGGCGATTCGGGTTACAATACGCCCTTGAGGATGGGTATGCTTAGGCGCGGATTGATGCTGGGATTTGTGGTGTTGGTTACGCTTGCCGTGTCCGCCCCGTGGGCTATTTCGCAGCAGGCGCAGGAGGAAACGCGGGTTCCGGCCTTCAACCCCGGGCTGCCGGCCAAGGGGACCGAACTGGCGCCGATCCTGGGCAAAGACCAGCTCTGGGGAAGCAACGAACAGTATCCATATCAGAGTCACGCTTATGAGCTGGCAGCGAAGATTCCGAATGTGATTTATCAGCAGCCATGCTACTGCTACTGCGACCGTATGGGACACAAAAGCTTGCATAGTTGCTTTGAAAATACTCATGGCGCGCAATGTTCGACCTGCATGAAGGAGGTTTATTACTCCTATCAAATGTCGAAGCAGCACAAAACTGCAGCGCAGATTCGCAAAGGCATTATTGCGGGTGAGTGGAAGCAGATTGATCTGCAATCGGCGGCGACGATAAATTAAGAAAATTGAATCAATGAATCATCGGGGGATTGAATCATTGGTCCTCCAACTCCGAGAAAATGATTCAATGACTCAATGATTCAATGACTCAATGCCTCAATCAGGAAAAATCCTTCAGATGGCCCAGAAACCTACAGCAAAGCACACGCTCGTGAGCGATCCCATGTTGGTGCAAATGTTGCAATCGTATGAGGGCGGGTTGCGCGCGATGCAGGAGCACAAGTACGACAAGGCGAAGACGCTGTTGCAGAAAGTAGCGTCTGGAGTGAACCGCGAGCTTGCCGACCGTGCCTCCGTTCACCTGAACGCTTGCAACCAGCAAATGGAGCGTGGCGCGACGCAATTCAAGACCCCTGAAGAGCACTACGACTACGCCGTTTCGCTCATGAACCTGGGAGACTACGTTGGCGCGCGCGAGCACATTGAAAAACTTTCGAAGCAAGTGCCAAAGGCAGATTACGTGGCGTACGGGCTCGCAGCTTTGGATTGCTTGACCGGACACGTGGAAGAGTCGCTTCGAAACCTGGCCCGCGCAATCAGTTTGAATGCGGCGTTGCGTTTCCAGGCGCGTAACGATTCCGACTTTCAGAATCTTTCTGAAGATCCGCGATTCACTGAGCTCCTCTATCCTGACCCAGGCGCCGAATTGCCTCTCCCGCAAGAAGGCATAAGCGAGGAGATCGGCTAGCGGCATGTCCGGCCGCAGCGGACGCGAATTGCGGGTGGTGGCGATTGGCGGGGGGACTGGTCTTTCTACTCTTCTGCGGGGACTGAAGAAGTACACTGCCAGTGCTTTATCAGCACAACTAGAAGCCGCGGGCGGGGCGCCCGCGCCACACCATCCATTCCACATTTCCGAACTTTGCGCAGTGGTGACCGTCAGCGACGACGGCGGCTCCAGCGGGCGGTTGCGCAAAGAGTTCAATATGCTTCCGCCGGGCGATGTGCGCAACTGCATTGTCGGCCTGTCGGAAGATGAAGCTCTGCTCTCCAGACTTTTTCAACATCGCTTTGAAAAAGGTACAGGCCTTGAAGGCCATAGCTTCGGCAATCTCTTCCTTGCAGCGCTCACTTCTTTAACCGGAGATTTCAGTGAGGCGGTACGGTTGTCTTCAGAAATTCTCGCGACGCGCGGCCACATCTTCCCGGCAACGACCGCCAACATCGAACTGGAAGCTCTGATGCAAGACGGGAGCCGCGTACGAGGCGAAACCAAGATCACGGCCAGCAAGGGACACATCAGAGAATTATTCCTGGTTCCTCCCGATCCTGAGCCGCTTTCACAAACGCTCGAAGCTATTGCGCGCGCTGACGTAATCACGATTGGGCCTGGTTCACTTTTCACCAGCCTGATTCCGAACCTGCTGGTGCGCGGTATCCCGCAAGCCATTCGCGAATCGTCCGCGACCAAGGTTTACGTTTGCAACTTGATGACGCAGGCCAACGAGAGCCTGGGGCGCAGTGCAGCTGATCACATCCGCGCGCTCAACGATCACGCGGGGGGCCAGATTTTTGACTATGCACTCATCAATCGCGCGCCGGTTTCTGAGGAGATGAAGGACAAGTACGCATTGGAAGGTGGGTCTCAGATTGCGGCCGATCTGGACGCGATTGAGGCTATGGGTGTGTGCCCAGTGCTCGGCGATTATTTGTTCGAAGACGGCGTCGCGCGTCATGACACACATCGCGTTGCGAAGGACCTGCTGGAGTTGGTGGTACAGGCGCCGGCGCGATCCTCTTCAGTGTGATCCGGAGCGAGTTTGCCGTGATCCGGAGTTTGCCGTGAGTATAGTACCCTTCTGAGTTTCAGTCGTCGTCTAAGTAGGTTGCCGCATTTTTTCGGTGCGGTATTTGGAGCGTTCATGAAATTACCAATTTTGATTGTCAGACACGCTATGGCTTGCGCTCTCGGCCTGGTCCTCTTCAGCGCAATGGCACAGGAAGCACCGAAACCGGATAACCACGGTATCGCTGTCGCCGATATTGACCGGTCGGTGAAGCCGGGCGACGATTTTTTTGCCTATACAAATGGCGAAGGGCTGAAGCGTATACAGATTCCGCCAGACCGCGCCTCAGTCAGCGTGTTCAGCACGCTGAACGACATAGCCAACAAGAGGACGGCCACGCTGATTGAAGAAGCAGCGAAATCGAGCGCAGCGGCCGGGTCAGGCACGCGCAAGATTTCTGACGTCTACAAGTCCTACATGGATGAAGCCGACATTGAGGCCAAGGGCACTGCGTCACTGCGACCTCATCTGGAAGCGATCGCCGCAATTCATGACAAGCGCGAACTCGCCCGTGCTTTGGGGGAGACTCTGCGCGCAGATGTTGATCCGCTTAACAACACGAATTTCCAAACTGCCAATCTTTTTGGGCTATGGGTGGCTCCGGGTTTCAGCGATTCTGAACACTACACGCCGTATCTGCTGCAAGGCGGAGTGCAGCTTCCCGACCGCGAATACTATCTTGCCGACAACGCGGGTATGCGCAAGATTCGTACCCAGTATCAGGCGCATGTCTCAGCCATGCTCAAACTCGCCGGGTTCTCCGATCCAGACGCTCGCGCCGCACGGGTTGTTGAGTTGGAGCACGCTATCGCCGAAAAGCATGTCAGTTTGGCGGACGATCAGGACGTTCATAAAGCCAATAATCCATGGAAGCAGGCCGACTTTGCCGCCAAGGCGCCCGGCCTGGATTGGAACGAATATTTCCGTGCCGCTGGACTCAGCCAGCAACCCAGTTTTATCGTCTGGCAGCCGGCCGCGTTCACGGGTGAGTCGGCGCTAGTGGCTTCCATGCCGCTTGAGACCTGGAAGGATTGGCTGGCCTATCACTTGATTGAAACTTACGGCGGAGTGCTGCCAAAAGCATTCGCTGATGAACGCTTCGCCTTCTTTGGCAAGACGCTGTCCGGTACCCCGGAACAACGCCCGCGCTGGCAGCGCGCGGTAACGACTGTGAATATCTGGCTGGGAGACGAGGTGGGCAAAATTTATGCGCAGCGCTATTTTCCACCGGCAGCCAAAGCCCGCGCGCAGGCCATGGTCGCGAACATCACTGCGGCGTTCCGTAAACGGATTGACGCCCTGAACTGGATGGATCCTGCGACGAAAGCGGAGGCCCAGGCGAAGCTTACGACTCTGTACGTTGGTATTGGCTACCCGGAAACATGGGAAGACTACTCCGCTTATGAAGTGAAAGCAGACGACATCTTTGGCAACATCTGGCGCGGCAGTCTGTTTGAATTTCACCGCCAGCTCGCGCGCCTGGGCAAACCCGTGGATCGCCATGAATGGTCCATGACGCCGCAGACGGTTAACGCTGTGAATCTTCCCTTGCAGAACGCGTTGAACTTCCCGGCTGCGATTCTTGAGCCACCATTTTTTGATCCCGAGGCTCCGGATGCAGTGAATTATGGCGCGATCGGCTCAGTGATTGGGCACGAAATCAGCCACACCTTCGATTCCGAAGGTAGCGCGTTTGACGCGAAAGGCAGCCTGCGCAACTGGTGGACTTCAGCGGATCTTGAGCACTTCAAGGCCGCTACGGCAAAACTGGTTGTGCAGTACAACAATTATCGTCCATTTCCGGATCTTGCATTGAATGGGCAGCAGACGCTGGCGGAAAACATTGCCGACGTTGCAGGTCTGGCTGCTTCATACGACGGCTATCATGCGGGGCTCGGCAACAGCACCGCCCACACACAGGACGGGTTCACCGGAGACCAGCAGTTCTTTATGGCCTATGGCCAGAGTCGTAAGACGAAGGTACGCGAGGCCGCGCTGCGCCAACAAGTGCTCACCGACTCGCACTCTCCTTCCGAGTACAGGACAGATACCGTGCGCAATATAGATTCCTGGTACGAGGCCTTCCAGGTCAAACCGGGAGAGAAACTTTATCTGGGTCAGCAGGATCGTGTGCGCATCTGGTGATCGCGGTTGGGAGTATGTAAATGAGGGTTGGGGGTCAAGCTGTGACTCACCCTCTCGGACAAGGTCGGGTCTACATGTGCTTTCGACGCGGCCGGCTTGTCCCGATTCGAACCGACGCGCTAGTCTCTGCAACATCATTACCAGCTATTCGGATAAGCTGATAAAGTAAGCTTTTCGCAAACAACAACCATCTATTCTGATTCGATTCCGGAGAATGGGCTGATGCAGATCGCGGTTATCGGTTCCGGGTACGTTGGCCTGGTGGCGGGAGCGTGCTTTGCCGATCTCGGCCACGATGTCATCGTGGTGGACAATGACGCGGACAAGCTTGCCGCGCTTAACCGCGGTGAGGTGCCGATCCACGAGAACTTTCTTCCGGAGTTACTGCTCCGTCATCGGGGCACTAGGCTGAAGTTTTCGGACGACCTGGAAACCGCCGTCCGCGCCAGTTCGGCCATTTTTGTGGCCGTGGGCACTCCTCCGACGGAACAAGGCGAGGCCGACCTTTCCTATGTGGAGTCGGTGGCGCGCAGCATCTCGGGGGCGATCAACGCGTATAAAGTGGTCGTCGAAAAAAGCACCGTTCCGGTCTATACCAGCGACTGGGTGCGGAAGATCATCCTGCGTAACGGAGCGGTAAGCAGCGCCTTCGATGTCGCGTCCAACCCTGAATTTCTACGTGAAGGGACGGCGGTCACCGACTTTCTCTATCCCGACCGCATTGTAATCGGTGCCGATAGCGAGCGCTGCGCAGCGGTGCTGCGCGAAGTTTATGCGCCCCTGGCGGAGGGCACTTACTACGATCGGCCTGACGCCATTCCGCGACCCGACCGCGCCCAGGTTCCGCCGCCGCTGATTGTCACGAGCGCGAAAAGCGCCGAACTTATCAAGCACGCATCCAATGCTTTCCTCGCGATGAAAATTTCTTTCATCAATGCTGTTGCCTCTATCTGCGAGAGCGTTGGTGCCAATGTGCAGCAGGTTTGTCAGGGAATCGGCAGTGACACGCGAATCGGGGCCCGCTTCCTGAATCCCGGAATCGGATATGGCGGATCGTGTTTCCCGAAAGACTTGATGGCGTTTCGCGCAGTGGCCCGGGAGTGCGGCTATGATTTTCGGCTGCTGGATGAAGTTATGCGAATCAATGAAGAGCAACGCCAGCGCTTCATTCGCAAGGTCCGCAGCGCCTTGTGGACGCTGCGTGGCAAGAAACTGGGTGTGCTTGGGCTCGCTTTCAAGGGAGGAACGGACGATATCCGCGAATCACCGGCTATCCTGCTAATTCAGTCCTTGCTTCAGGAAGGCTGTCAGATTTCAGCGTACGATCCGGCGGCGCACGACCGCGCCCGCGAAGTTTTGAAGTCAAGCGTCAGCTTCGCAGAAACCGCGTATGATGCCGCCCACGATGCCGATGCCCTACTCATCCTGACCGAATGGGAGGAATTTGCGGCGCTGGATCTGACACGACTGCGTGCAGAACTAAAATATCCTATCGTCATTGACGGACGGAATCTGTACGATCCCGAAATCATGGCGGCCAGCGGTTTCACTTATTACAGTGTTGGCAGGCCCTCGGCCATTCCTGAGCCCGTTCCACCAGCAGCGGTCGAGCCGCCGCTTAGAAGGAGCAAGCGATCATGAGGCCACGGGCCCTGGTCACGGGAGGCGCCGGCTTTCTCGGCTCGCATCTGTGCGATGCGTTGCTGGCTGAAGGATATTCTGTGGTTGCCGTGGACAACCTGCTCACCGGCCGTCTTTCCAATATCGAGCACCTGCGGCGCGAAGGGCACTTTGAATTTCTGCAGCTCGATATCAATCGTCAGTTTGAATGCGGAGAAGTAAATTACGTTTTTCACTTCGCCTCGCCCGCGAGTCCCGTCGATTACATGGTCCACGGAATTGACACCCTGAAAGTCGGCTCGATTGGAACCATGCACGCGCTCGAGATCGCGCACAAGCATCACGCAAAATATCTGGTCGCTTCCACATCGGAATGCTATGGCGATCCGCTGGAGCATCCGCAGAAGGAAACGTATTGGGGAAACGTGAATTCGATTGGACCCCGCTCAGTCTACGACGAAGCCAAGCGGTTCACCGAGGCCCTGACCATGGCCTATCACCGTTATTACGGGGTGGATACGCGCATTGTGCGGATTTTCAACACCTATGGTCCGAGAATGCAGTTGAACGATGGCCGCGTGATCCCGAATTTTATGAAACAGGCGTTGCGCGGCGAAGACCTGACCGTGTACGGCGACGGCACGCAAACCCGCAGCTTTTGCTACGTGACGGATGAGATCCAGGGCTTCCTGCGTCTGGCGGAATCTACCGAGCACTTTCCGGTCAATATCGGCAACCCCAATGAATTCACGATCATTGAGTGTGCCCGCCGGGTGATCTCGATCACCGGATCGAAGAGCCAAATTGTTTACGACCAGCTTCCCCAGGATGATCCCAAGCAGCGTCGCCCGGACATCACCAAGGCCAGGAATTTGCTGGGGTGGGAACCGAGAATTGATCTGGACACAGGACTGCGAATGTCGCTGGACTACTTCAGACAGACCGTCGCGTCGGAAGCGGCGCTGCGGGCTTGATTATTTTCCGAATCCAACCATCCTCATCCGTGCAAGAGCTCAGGCTGGCTTCCTGATCGGAATGGGTTGATGTAACCGAATTGCCTCCTGCACTTCCCGTAAATCTTTGCAGCTTTTGCACTTCGGGTCGGAGCAATATGGAGAACCGTGCATGGGCACTTGGTTACTCTGCAAATCCGAAGGCGTTGCCATAAAACGACCTCCTGTCGTCCTTGCTCTATCCGCTTGGGAGATCCTTCCCTGTTGATCTGATTAACGCGCCGGAAACAGAAAAGTTGCTTAAATTGTAAAACTCGAGAAAGATTAAAGTATGTACGGCAGGGCACCCAGTTCTGTTCTCTTCGGTCAGCGGACCGACCAAATCAGCGGATGTATGTTACTGTGTGCGCAATGAGCAAGCGCCGCAATGCTATTCATCAAGACACCATCAACAATGTTCTCGATAAAGTGTCCTATATGCGCGAAGAGCTGGTGGCAATCGAGCGGTCACTTGAGCGGATACAGGCGGCCAAACCTGAGCGAAGGAAAGACACTTTCAAAAATTCCGGCAGGCCGAAACCAAGGCAACCAGCCTAATACTCCGTCGCAGAACAACAGTTTCTCGCCTGCGCGGATCGCTTCACGATCCGCTTCGCGTGAAATGACAGTGAGTATGTGAGACCGTGTTACTTCAGTCATCTCGATTTTGATCACGCCAGCCGATATGGTCAGGTAGTAGTCCCTTTGACCTCACTCCAAAGCAGGTGTCCGCATGAGCAAAGCTAGCAGCTGGGCCATTACGGTTGGATGTCTTCTCATGGTCGCCGGGCTGGGCTTTCTTCCTGCGGCATTTGGGGAGCACTCCGACCCAAGTCTGCTTGGATCTGGCATCTGTTTGTTTTCCTTCGGAGCGCTAGTTGGGGCGGGTGGGCTCTATCTTAAGGCTCGGGCTGTGCAATCCGCGCCAGGCGTGACAACGGCTAAGCCGCAACCCAAGCGGGCTCGCGGTGGTTGTGACTTGTGCGGGGTCGAAATTCCAGTGATTCACTGCCGCGTACATCAACAGCATTTGTGCGGCGACTGCCTGGGCAATCACTATGATCCTCGCTCCTGCGCGTACGTTCCCAGCAGCCGCAAAGCAAATCCGTCAAAGCAGGCGGCAAGGTTCGCTGCCAAGGCTTAGTTCGACAGTCTTCGGTTCGACAGTCTTTAGTTTAGGGTTCGAATAGCACAGGGGCTGAAGCCCTCATCGCTAGGGACCTTACGTGGCGCTGGAAACGCCACTCTTCCACGGTAGCTTCTGATTTCTCTGTCACGCATGCTTTCTCGGCGGCACATCATCGCCAGTTTCTTCGTACTCTAGTAATTCGCCCTTCCTTCCGCCAATCGCCATCCAACTAATGCTTGTATCATCATGAGCACTTGGAGGTCGTGTGGCGGAGACTCGTGCGCTGTTTTGGGACCTCGGCGGGGTGCTGTTGACGAATGCGTGGGACCATGAGGAACGCGATCTGGCGATCGCCCACTTTAGATTGGACAAAGCAGAGTTGGAAGCTCGCCACAAGGAACTGTTTGTGCCGTTCGAGGAAGGTAAATTCAGCCTGGATGAGTATCTGGAACGTGCGGTGTTCTATACATCACGGCCATTCACGGTCGAAGAATTTAAGACCTTTATGCGCTCACTTTCCAAACCAAATCACGAAGCTCTGGAAATTGCGCGTGGCCTGTCTAACAAGTATCCGATGGCGACTATCAACAACGAATCGAGAGAATTTAACGAGTACCGCATCCGGACGTTTGGTCTTCGCGACTATTTCGATGTTTTTGTAAGTTCCTGTTTCGTGGGAGTGCGCAAGCCGGACGAGCGAATTTATCGTCTAGCGCTCGATCTAACGCAGTGGAGTGCCGAGGAATGCTGTTTTATTGACGATCGCCCAGTCAACATCGAAAGCGCCGCAAAGGTGGGGATGCAGACGGTGCTGATGCAAAACCCCGGCCAGTTGCGGAATGATTTGAAAACTCTGGGAGTGAAGGTCTGAGAATGCATTCAGCAGTCAGCACTCAGCCACCGAAAACCTGACGGCTTCGCCCTCCCAGTCCGACTTTGTTTTGAAAACAATAAAGATGCTGCGCTTTATTTCCGCGGTGCACGCATGGGGAGGACGGCAGCATTCGCCGGAGCAGAAATCCGCGGCGTTGTGTCCATGGACCAGGAGTCGGCGACGATCTTCCACTCGCCTCTCTCTCTTCTGGCGACCATCAAGTACTTGCCGGTCTGTTCGGTGCGCTTGGCGGCAGCTATGGGAACCAGCATCTTGCAGCGCCCAGTGAGACACGCTATCTCGCCGACAATGCCTGTGTCGGCGCACTCGAGATCAACGTCTCCCAAACCGGCCTGCAAGTCCGCTTCAAGCAACTGGCGAATAGCGGCGACACCGTGAGCGGGAGCCTCATTGGGGCGCAGGACGATGGCATCGGCTGAATAGAGCGCGACAAGATCATCCAGCCGTTTCGAGTTGCAGAAAACGCTCCAATCCTGGACCAACTTTTGAATCGCGGTTTCTGCGTCGCTGGTGTCCTCAGACGGTGGAGCGAGAGGCGCGTTCCCCGCCGGCACAACAGAAGACCCAATGTTGGCGAGGGCCTTACCCTGGGAATCGAGAAAATAATGATGATGATAGTGGTGATGATAAATATGTTGTGCGGATGATCCGGCCGCGCCCTCAGGCTTGACTTCGGGCTTGGTCACGGCCTTTTCGGTTCGTCCTAGCAAAGCTCCACAGTATCCGCAAAAACGGTTCGCGCCCGAATTTACGGCTCCGCAACGCGGACATCCATCACCGGACTCGTGAGGGAAAGCATTCGCTTCGTTATGCTCCAGCGCTGCTTCCCCGGTAATTTTCTGGATTGCTTGCAGGGCAACCGCGACGGCCTCGTCGCTGGGTTTAGGCCGGCGGAAATCGTGCTTCATCTTGACGAAGAAGGCATCCACCGCGGAATTTGGCAGTGGCTCGTCTTCTTGTTCTTTTTTCGACTCAGGGCCGTCGTTGCTCACAGGTACGCCCATTCTACTTCTAAATTTTTCAAACCCGAATCAATTCCGGAAGTTGCTCACTGCCAGGCCGCAAATGTTTGCACAGCGGAGAAGGCCAGATGTGCAATAAACTATCGTTTCTCTGCAACTCGACTGAATGCCCGAACCGAAACAGCAACTTAATATCGCGATGGTCGGCAGCGGATTCATCGCGCGCGCCCACTCCAATGCCTTCCATCAGGTCGGCCACTTCTTTGATGCGCCATTTTCGCTGCGCACCAAGGTGGTCTGCGGGAGGAACCAGGCGAAACTGGAAGCCTTCGCCGCGCAGTGGGAGTGGGAGGAAACGGCGACCGAGTGGGAGTGCGTTGTCACCCGTCCGGATATTTCCATTGTGGACATTGCTGTGCCTAATGCTCTGCACGCCCCCCTCGCCCTGGCCGCGGCCAGAGCGGGCAAGATCGTATTTTGCGAGAAGCCGCTGGCGCTCTCGGTTGCAGAGGCGGGCGAGATGGCGGATGCAGTCGGTGATAGGCCCAATCTGGTCTGGTTCAATTACCGCCGAGTACCGGCAATCGCGTTTGCTAAGCAACTCATCGAACAAGGCCGGATTGGTCGCGTGTTTCACTACCGAGCACACTACTTCAATCAATCAGGAATCGATCCCGCGAAAACCAATACATGGCGCTATCAGCGGGCGGAAGCGGGTTCCGGCGTGATCGGCGATCTACTCTCCCACTTGATTGATACTGCAGAGTATCTGAACGGGAAGATCAGCGAACTTTCCGCGACGACTCACACCTTTGCGCGTGGCCGGGATGTGGATGATGCGACGCAGGTCGTGGCGCGTTTTAGCAATGGAAGCATCGGTAGCTTCGAGGCCAGCCGCTTCGGCACCGGACGGCGCAACGGCAACGGCTTCGAGATTTACGGATCCAAAGGGAGTCTGGCCTTCGAGCTGGAAGAAATGAACTGGCTGCGGTTCTTTGATGCGAGCGAACCGCCCTCCCTGCAGGCCTCACGCGACCTGCTGGTAACCGGACCAGACCATCCGTATTCGTCGGTGTTCTGGAAGCCCGGGCACATTATCGGTTATGAACATACGTTTATCGCCACGCTGGGTGATTTTCTGATGGCGCTGGCGAAAGGCGAAGAGTTCCATCCCAACTTTCGAGATGCGCTGAGAACGCAGACGGTATTGGCGGGGGTTGAGTCAGCCGCAGCTTCGGGGATCTGGAAAACAATTTAGCGAGACCAGAAAATTCGTTATGAAGGCACCCTCGGGCGGAAGCTCGATTCATGTTCGGCATTCACCGCAGCCTATTCTTTCGCCCTTTGGGGCTTGCGTCGTTCCCACCTTTACCCAGGGCTTGCGCCCTGGGCTGTATTCTGGCGCCGCCTCGCGACTGATCCAGTGATCGCCGCCTTTTCGGCAATTCCGAATTGCAACACGGAATGCAGAGGCCCTGCTCCACGCAAGACTTTCTTATTGTCGTCAGGTCGGCCGATGTGCCGTTTTTCCGCAATGTTGCTGCTGCTCGCCGCCTTCTGTGAACATCCGGCCGTTTGGTCACTTCCGTAACTTGTCGTAACCTGTCGCTGGTCTCTAGGATCGCTGTAGCATGCGCAGTCTTCTCCTCAGTCGCGACGACAATACGATCCGCATCATCCGAAGGGTGTTTACTGATCTAGACGTCAAAATGGAGCACTTCTCAGACGCGAGTGCTGCATTAATCGATGCAAGCCGGAATCGGTACGAAGCGATCGTGGTTGACGATTACATCGAGCAGGCCGCGGCTGTAGTGGAGCGGTTGCTCGAACTGCCTTCTTGCAATAAATCAGTGCGCATCGTGCTCGCGAAGCCGGTAGCACAATTGAACACAGTTTTCCAAACTGGGACCCAAGTCATCCTGTACAAGCCGCTGTCGCTGGAGCGCGTGCGACACGGGCTCCGCGCGGTGCGTAACTTGATGGCGAGAGACAGGCGGCGGGGAGCCGGGCGCGTCTCCACAATGGTTCCGGCGAGGCTAAACTTCGGCAAAATCTCAATTCGGCAGGTGCTGATCGCCGATCTGAGCGATTCGGGGGCCGCGCTTCACTGCGCAACCGGCGATTTGCCCACATGCGGCAATTTGAACCTGGAGTTCACCCTACCCGGCGATGCGGAAGCTCTGCGAGCAACTGCCGAACTGGTTTGGCAGGATAGCGACGGAGCGGCTGGCGTCAGATTTCTCGACATGGCTCTGTATGCGCGGAAGCGGTTGGCAAAATGGCTGAAAGATAATGCCGCGAAAGAGACCTACGCCGCAGCCCTTGCCTCACGCGCCGGTAGATAGTCCCCACTACTCGAACAGCTCAGCACTGCTGAATCGAGACCCCTTCAAGTCCTTCTCCGAAAGCAAGGGTTCGTCTGCATTTCCCCACTCAATGTTTAACTGCGGATCGTTCCACAGTATCGTCCGCTCGAGCGTCAAAGAATAAAAGGCAGTGCTCTTGTACAAAACATGCGCATCTTTCGAGAGCACGTAAAAACCGTGGGCAAAGCCAGCTGGAATCCAGACCAGTCGCCGGTTTTCACCGGAAAGTCTTAAGCTATGCCAATCGCCGAAAGTGGGAGAACTCTTACGTAGATCCAGAAAGACGTCGAGCACTTCCCCCCTTACCACGCGGACCAGTTTCCCCTGCGGCTTCTGCACTTGATAATGCAAGCCGCGCAGGACACCACGCACCGAGAAGGAATGATTGTCTTGCACAAACTTTTCGCGAATGCCGATATCTGTGAAGGTCTGCTCGTTGTAGCTCTCGAGGAAAAATCCGCGATCGTCTGCGAAGACTTTCGGCTCGAGCAGCAATACACCGGGAAGAGGGGTTTCGAGAATTTTCATGCGGATGTGATGGTCAGAATACGCGCTCTTTCAGCATCTGTAGCAGATATGCGCCGTAGCGGTTGTTGTTCATAGCTGCGGCTGCCTGTTCAACTTGCTCGGCACGGATGTAACCATAGCGAAAGGCAATCTCCTCCGGACACGCCACCATCAAGCCTTGCCGGGTTTCGATTGTCTGAATAAACAGCGAGGCCTCAAGCATGGCTTCGTGAGTTCCGGTGTCGAGCCACGCCATGCCACGGCCCATGACAACCACGTCGAGCGTTCCGCGTTTCAAGTACTCCCGGTTGACGTCTGTGATTTCCAATTCTCCCCGCCCTGAAGGCTTCAGGGATTTCGCAATCTCGACGACTTGCGAATCGTAGAAGTAAAGCCCAGTGACGGCATATCGCGACTTCGGACTCCGCGGTTTCTCTTCCAGGCTTAAGACTTTGCCTTCAGAGTTGAACTCCACGACCCCGTAGCGCTCCGGATCCTGCACGGGATAAGCAAAAATTCGCGCGCCGGATTCCATTTCAGCTGCTGATAACACACTCTTGGCGAGGTCGTGCCCGTAGAAAACATTGTCCCCGAGCACCAGCGCACAACAGCCATTGCCAATGAAGTCTTGCGCAATCAGGAAGGCTTGCGCGATTCCCTGCGGCTGCGGCTGCGCGGCATACGAGAAATTTATACCAAACCGTGAGCCATCCCCAAGAAGCTGCTGAAATTTAGGGAGATCGTCCGGCGTAGAGATGATCATGATATCGCGAATACCGGCCAGCATCATGGTTGAGAGCGGGTAATAAACCATAGGCTTGTCGTAGATGGGGAGAAGGCTCTTGCCGACGGCATGGGTCACCGGGTAAAGGCGGGTACCCGAACCGCCGGCAAGAATGATTCCTTTGTATTTTGAGGACCGCCCGACTTTTGACATGCGTTTTAGAAATTCCAGGCGCGCTGCTCAATTTGCACTTAGCAGGAGGCAGCCTAGAGAGAATATTGTTTTGCCATCCATTGGCGATAGCTGCCGCTGGTCACGGCCTCAATCCATGCTTCATTTTTCAGATACCACTGAATAGTTTTGCGAATACCGGTTTCAAAGGTCTCGCGTGGGCGCCATCCCAGTTCAGATTCGATCTTGTCCGCGTTCATGGCGTAGCGCTGATCATGCCCGGGTCGGTCTTTCACAAACGTAATCAGATTGCGATGCGGCACAAGCGGATCGCGAGGGCGTAATTCATCCAGCACCGCACAAATTGTGTTTACAACTTCGAGATTCGTCAGTTCGTTTTTGCCACCGATGTTGTAAGTCTCGCCGATCCTGCCTTGCGCCAACACGAGACGGACGGCTTCGCAATGGTCCGAGACGAAGAGCCAGTCGCGCACGTTTTTGCCATCTCCGTAAACCGGTATAGGCTTTCCACTGATCGCGTGCAGGATGACCAGAGGGATCAACTTTTCTGGAAATTGAAACGGACCATAATTGTTCGAGCAATTCGTGGTTAATACAGGTAAGGCGTAGGTGTGATAGTACGCGCGGACCAGATGGTCGGAAGCCGCCTTTGACGCCGAGTACGGGCTGTTGGGTGCATAAGGCGTGTGCTCGGAAAACGCCGGATCGCTCTCGGCGAGAGAACCATAGACTTCGTCCGTCGAAACGTGAAGGAACCGGAATGCGCCCTTTTCCGCGTCACTCAAGCCCGACCAGTAGGCTCGCGCCCCTTCGAGCAAACAGAACGTTCCATTAACGTTAGTGCGAATGAAATCGTCCGGGCCGTGAATTGAGCGGTCCACGTGGCTCTCGGCGGCAAAGTGAACGATCCCGCGCGGACGGTGTGCCAGGAGCAATTCAGCTACCAGCTCGCGATCGCAAATGTCGCCTTGCAGAAATTTGTGGCGGCGGTCGGTGGTGACGGAAGCGAGATTAGCCAGGTTGCCGGCGTAGGTCAGCTTGTCGAGAGTGACAACGTTCGATGTCTCGGTCGCAAGCCACTGCAGCACAAAGTTGGAGCCGATGAATCCTGCTCCGCCAGTTACCAGTATTGTGTCTGCCATTGCGAGTCGAGGTCCGTAGAAACACGCACGTACTTGTGCGAAAAAAATGAAAGCTCATTATCGTGCATTTGTCTGAATTTGTCTGGTGGCGTTTGGGGTGGTCTGAAAGAACATGGGCTAGCGGGTTTGCGTAGGGGCGGACGGGGGCGTCCGGGGCTACGCTACTTCGCAGCGGGCAGGGTGATCTCAGATTTGTAAAGAATCGGATCAGGTGACGCAGGTGCCGAGCAATTGCTGGGCTTCTGTGCCGGCGTTGCGGTCTTACTGTCGACCAGCGCGGCGGGGACGCAAGTTTGTGTCTGCGGTTCGGCACCTTGGATGGACGCTATCATCGAACCGCTCGTCGCGGGTTGCGCTGGGGCAGCTTGAGTCGTGACACGGGAGACTCTTCCCTGCTTCTGGACACCCGGTCGAACAGTTGTAATGACCTGACGTGGCGCGGTGGTCGAGACCTGCTGTCCAAGGCGGCCAGCTAGCTGATTCCCTAACTTGCCAAAGGCCGAGCCGGCGCTGCTTGTGGCACCGGCAGACAATCCGTGCGTGAGGGCCGCCTCGGCCGCAGCCTGGGCGAGTGCGCTGCCGGAACAGGCCGTCAAGGTCACAATCAGCCCAGCTGTCCAAATTCTGATTTGCATAGGATTCTCCCCTAAGCGCGACTGTAGTCCAGGGCGGCGTGGTCGTCAATCAGAACCTGCGGCTCTGACCCTGGCACCGAGCTTCGCTCGACCGGACAGATGGGGGCGGGCTGTCCCCACACTGACCTGTCCTCCACACAGGAGGAGATTCGGATTTGGCGTATTCAGTCCTGTTCCTGCAGTACTTCGGCGAAGATCGCGCGGTCCACGTTGCCGCCGGTTGCTATCACGGCCACGCGTTTTCCCTTGAGACCGTCTCTTTCCTTCAGGGCGGCCGCCAAGGAGAGCGATCCTGCACCTTCGACAACGTTGTGCGTGTCAGTAAAGTAAATTCTCATTGCGCGGCGCGCTTCAGCATCGGTAATGCGCAGTATTCGCTCCACATTTTGCCGGATGATTTCGAGCGGTTCGTCATCGGGCGCACGACAAGCTACGCCATCCGCGATCAAGGTGGTAACCGGAGCTTCGATTTTCTTCCCCGCCTCAAACGAGAGCGCATAGGCCGGAGCACCCTCGGAAACCACTCCCACTATTTTCGTTTTCAGATTCATTCCATTGCGGACGGCGCAGGCGGCGGAGATGCCGGAGCCCATGCCGATGGGGACATAGGCTATGTCCAAGTCGGGCACAGCGGTGAACAACTCGAGCCAATATGAGGCGATGCCCTTTACAAAGTCTCGATGGTAAGCCGGCACAAAATGCAAGCCCTGCTGGCGGGCGAGATCGCCAGTGTGTTCGCGAGCTTCCTGGAAGTCATTTCCAAACTCGATCAGGTTCGCGCCTTGCGCCCGCATGGCGGCATTCTTTTCTTTGCTGTTGCCGTACGGCACGACAATGGTCACAGGAACATTGAACCGTTGTCCTGCGAGCGCGACAGACTGCCCGTGATTGCCACGAGTCGCGGTGATCAGGCCCGTTATTCCGTTTGATTTCTTGAACAGCTCGGCTGCATACACCACCGCAGTGCGCGCCTTGAATGCGCCAATGGGAGTATGGTTCTCGTGTTTGACCCAGACCTTAGCATCGAATCTCTGATTGAGCAGGGGCCAGGAAATCTGCGGGGTTGGCAGCATCAGTGAATAGATCAGCTTCTGGGCTTCAACGATTTCTTCGAGCGTGGGTAGGAGCGTAAGAGTTTCGAGCATGGCACTTTTAGGGTGACACAGGAATGAACGGAAGACAAACCCCGGTGGCTAAAGCTGTCGTTAGCACATGATATGTCCGGTTGAGATAGCACGTGATATGTCCGCTTTTCAGGCGGTGAGGGTAAGAGACCATGCGAAGCATGGTTTCTTACCCGAAGGCCGCGATGGAGCGGGCAATGAAAGTACAGGAA
>WNFZ01002698.1_pt1 | contig 26936 bp, 23 predicted proteins | sample 5400081 | NCBI WGS metagenome assembly WNFZ01 (sample SAMN13153365, study PRJNA577476) | soil metagenome | isolation source: 80 cm soil or saprolite under grassland replicate 1 | place: USA:California | collected 2016-06-15 | reverse complement strand
ATACCAAGACCTGCCGCCAGCGTGATATAGGCCGCAGGCAGTCCAGATCGGTCGGCGATCACTCCCAAGATTGGTTCACTGACCGCCAAAAGGAATGTCGCCATCAGCGACTGCATCGAGAGGATCGTCGCTCTGACGTTATCGGAAACTTGACTCTGAATACGATTCAAAACGATAGGTCGCAAAATCGCAGTGACAAAGCTGATCATCCCTATCCAAAGCAACGAGAAAAATACTTGAAACTCTGCCAACAGGATTAGGCTGATGACGATCATCCCGGGGATCATGTAAAGCACTCGGCCTTCACCCAGGCGCGCTGCAATCCGGTCGGCCCAGGTGGACCCCGCCATATTTGTAAATTGTGTCGCCATGACAAGCACACCGATCCCCGCAATCGGCACACCTAATGCAAGCGCCTGAGGCTGTAGGAAAAACGTCTCCATGATAAGGGCAACCATCGGCACAAGCGCCAGATAGAGCATTAGAGAACGTAACACAGGGCGAGCGCGCATCAGGGTGAATGACTGACGCAAAATCTCTCCATAAGATTTTCGCATCTGCACATCTGCTTTTTCTTCGAGCTGAGGTTCTTTGAACGTCAGTACAATTCCCAGAGTGGCCAGCAAACTGACACCTGCGATAAGAAAAGGCAAGATCAAATCAATGGAAGCAAATAAACCACTTGTGGCACTACCAATCGCAGTTGCGCCCAACATGGTGGCACTTGCCAACCCGACAAAACGAGTATAGCTACCTGCGCGTCCGGTGATTTGGATTGATTCGAAGAAAAACGCATCCTCGGCTCCAGAGAGGAATGTGACGCCAATCGCTAAACCAGCGTAAGCAAGCATGATAAGAGGTATAGTTGGTGCAAGAGCCCATGCAAAAATACTCAGGCTCATCAGGGCTATTCCAGCCACCAATGATGTTTTGCGGCCAAATGTATCTGCGACAATACCTGTCGGCACCTCGCCCAGAACGGCTGCGATCCAAAATGCGACATCTACAAATGTCGCTTGAGTGAGGCTCAAGCCGCGTCGCTGCTGGAGATAAATCAGCCACATGGCTGTGATCAATCCAAAGCCAAATCCTTTAAGTGCGGTATATAAGAAGTATCGGGGGATATTCGATTCAAACGGGTTATTGTACTGATTTTGAGGAATACCCATATCATCACTCAGTGATTTGGTCACGAACCATGCATTACGCGCGCAAGCACTGGTTCAGTGATTCCTTTTAGCACCAAGCTGCGCGACTCGAGTTCGCTGCCATCGATGCCCGCTTCCGTGAGAGCCTGCTCGCTAAGAATGATCTCTCCTGCTGCAGCCTTCGAGGCCAGGCGGGCAGCCAGGTTCACCTCATTACCTATGGCTGATATATCGGTCAGGCCGTCTGCAGTGCCCATAGTGCCAAAGTAAGCGACACCAGAATGGACACCAATGCCAATCGGGATTTCCCGCTGCTGCATGAGGCGCAAAACATCTCGCGCGACTTTCACCGTTCGCTGCACATAATGCGGGCCTGCAAACCCTGCTCCCCAAAACGCCGCTACTGCATCTCCGGCCAGCTTTTCCACCAATCCATCCTCTGCAATGATCACTTTTGTTGACTCTGTATAAAATCGATTGATCAGTTGACTGAACTCAGCAACCCCCATTTGCTCGGAGAGCGCCGTAGAGCCGCGCACGTCGGCGAACAGCATGGACATTTTGACTTCCGCGCCACCGGGGAATTGGCACGTGGCTTCGTGGCACACGTTGCAGAAACGAGGATTTAACGTGGATCGTCGCTTGCCGAACAATACCTGGACAAGAATCCCACCAACGCCGCGAAAGGGTGCATTACAGAATTTGCAGCGAGGGTCGTGCGGCAGCATGCGGAATATACGATGCAGACGCTTATCAGCAGCAAACGCGTTCGTTGTGAACCACAATTCCCATGCTTTGTTAGCATCCACAGATTGATTATCGATCATCTTGCGCCTAACTTTCAATTTGCTCCAGCTTAAGTTTGAAGCCCAGTTCTCTGAGCACTTTCACTCCATCTTCTTCGCCCCAGTGCTCCACGATCTTGCCATCTGCGATGCGCACGATATAGATTGCGGTGAGATTGACACGCCTGCCAGTCGGCGGGATACCCCAGAAGTCACCAGTATGCGTACCCGTCATCGTCACACGCGCCACCACTTTATCGCCTTCGGCAATCAAGTCTTCAATCGTGGTGTGATAATCCGGCATACCAAGCAGCGTGGTCTGATGCACGGCTATAGCACCTTCCAGTCCAGGCGACATACCGAGCGCGATATTGGGTGTACGCACATCTGCAGCGACCACCTCCGCCAGGGCTCTGTAGTCTCCAGAGTTATAGGCGTCTTGATATCGTCGAACAATATTCTTGTTGTCTTCGATGGACATGGTTACTCCTGTTGTAAAGGATAGCTGGCAGAGATCGAAAAAAGTCTAGCAAGTCTTGAAGTCGCTCCATAAATTTATACCCGCTACTTAATCACAGGTTGGTAACAGAGCTTTACAAATCCTGGCTCCATAACCTTTGTGGCGATAAGCTTGAGCTTGCTCAAATATCCTAAGTCTTTAAACAGTGACTTGCCTCTACCTAGTACTAATGGAGCCACTGATAATTGGTATTCATCAATCAGACCAGCTTTCATAAGCGACCGGGCGAATACAGCACCCCCATAAACGACTAAGTCGCCAGCCTTTCCCAGCTTCAGGTGCGCTACTGCTTCCTCTGCTCGGTTTTTGATGATGCTCGTATTTTTCCAATGAACTCCCTCGAGTTTGGACGAAAATACATATTTTGGAAGAGCATCTAATCGCTGGGCGAGAGGTATGTCAGGGGAATAAATGTCTGGGTTAGAAAGTGCGGTGGGCCAATAGTCCTCAAATACCTTATAGATTTCGCGGCCGAACAGAATACCGTCCGCGTTCTCAAGCATTTCTATGTTGTCCTTGCTCGTATCCTCACTTTCTGGAAGCCAGTCCAGCTCTCCATTAGGCCCGGAAATGAATCCATCAAGTGTGACATAGATCGATAGGATGACTTTTCCCATGGGATCTCACCACCTTAATCAGCTGGGGCTGAGTGGTGTTCATGCAAGATCATCCACTCGCCGTTAATTTTTTTCAAGCCGATGGTTAGTCGAACGGTAAGGTCATCCTCCTGGCCGCTGCCGCGAGGATTGCCGCAGTGAATAATGGCATGACAAAAAGCAATATCAGTACCCGCGGTTATGCTTAACTCACTCAGGTCGAAGGTGCCTCCTCTATCAAGCCAGTCGAAGAAACTATTCCACGATTGTTTATATGCCTCGATTCCCTTCAATTGCAAAGGAGCCGGAACATCGAACATCAAGATATCAGCCGCATGATGCGCCAGTATTTGTTCCACATCTTTGTTACGAACAGCACGCGCCCAGTTCTCGACCAGGCTGCGGATTACGTCTTCATCTTTCGCACTGCTTGGTTTATCGCTCATCTTATTCTCCTTAAAGGTGGACAAATTGAGCTAGGTCCGTTGTGGCCTCACAGGTTCTTGAAGCGTGCTACTGCCTCGGGCCATTGAAGCTGAGCCGACTCAGACCACGCATATTCCATCTCGTTGAGCGTCTTGGATAACACCATATCACCCAGCAACTTGCGGATCACATATAACGAAAGGTCAATGCCAGCTGAAACACCACCTGCCAACAGGATTTTACCGTTATCGAAATACCGGCGATCGGTAGTAATCGTCGAGGAAGAATCCACCAACGGTGCCAGTTCGGATAAATTCTCGTGGTGAGTCGTGATAGTCAATCCGCTCAGCAGCCCCGCCTTTGCCAACACGAGCGCTCCTGTGCAAATTGAAATTAACAATTCGACCTGTTCGGCTTGATCGCGCAACCAGTTGATGAAGTGCGGCTTGTGAAGAAGAGCGCGACTTCCGAAGCCACCGGGAACGATCAGAATTTGAGCGGGGGGCATCTGGTAGATACTGTAATTCGGATTGACGCTTAACTGACCTCGCGTCCGGATCGGGGCAGTAGATTCGGCGATCGTATAAACATTGAACGGTGCTGGGTCGTTCAGTTCAGCAGTCACATTGAATACTTCATAGGGACCAGCGAAATCCAACACCTCAACCTGATCGAAGACCAATATCGCCACATTACGCTGTCTATTTGACATAGCAACTCACTTTCATGAAAAAAAGTATTGTAAGAACGTTAGCAAGTATCCATTTGGCGATTCATTATTGTAGAACCGTAATATTTTGATCTGCATCGAAGCATCGCTGTGATACGATTTCACTGATGAAGGCGAATCCAGACTGGGCAACGATTGCTGCGTTAATTGCGGACCCTGCCCGCGCGGCTATGCTCTCTGTATTGATCGGGGATATTGCATTAATGGCAGGAGAATTGGCGCGCCTAGCCAAAGTCACACCGCAAACGGCCAGCACGCACTTCGCCAAACTGGTAAAGGGCAATTTAGTCTGTGTGACGAAGAGGGGGAGACACCGTTACTTTCGGTTGAGCAACCGAGATGTAGCCCAGGCGTTGGAAAAGCTTGCCCTGATCGCGCCGCCTACAAACCTGCATTCACTAAATGAAACCCTCGAACGAAAAGCCCTTCATCGAGCGCGCACCTGCTACGATCATTTGGCAGGTGAGTTGGGTGTGGGATGGACACAGGCACTCATTGACAAAGGTTTTATTCGCCGCCATGACGAAGTCTATGAAATCACACAGATTGGCGAGAACCGGTTCCATACTTTTGGAATTGATTGCCTCAAACTTCAACGGAAACGCAGAGCATTTGCGCGAGCATGTCAGGATTGGAGCGAGCGGAAACCACACATAGCCGGCGCACTGAGAGCGGCAATTCTTCAACGGTCACTCGAGTTAAAATGGATTGCCCGTCTCAGAGGATATCGTGCGATCAAGGTGACTGAAGCCGGGCGCGAATGGAAATAGTCTTCTTCGAATGCGGGGCGTGCTTGAATCTGAGACTGTAGACCTTTATATGCTAAATGGTGCCGTTTGTTTTTGACAAGAGCCAATTTTTGACCAAACAATGGTACCATTTCAGCTTTTTCCACCAAGACTGGTCAAACCGAGCGCATTGCCACTCCAATGCGTCTGACTCCTTCTTTAATCTGATCCACGCTGTATTCGCTATAACCAAGGATGATTCCCTTGCGCGCCAACGGTTCAATGCTGAAAATAGAAACAGGTACAAGATCGATGCCTTGCTCAGAGGCCTCTCGCGCCAGCGTTACATCGTCCATGCCATCTGGCAGCCACCCGACGCAATGAATGCCGGATTCTGGTGGATGAATTTCCAGAGGAATTTCCCGGGCTGCATCTAGTAAAGCCGCGCGCCGCTCTGCATAGAGACTTCGCATTCTTCGCAGATGGCGCGATAAATGGCCTTCGACGATAAAATCTGTCAGTACCATCTGTTCCAAGACGGGAGGATGAAGATTGATAAAGGCGCGTACTGCCTCGAACGCGTTGACCAGCGGCAGTGGTAGGATCAAATACCCGATTCCCAAAGCTGGAAACAGTACTTTGCTGAAGGTGCCAATGTAAATCACGCGCCCCGCGTCATCTAGCCCCTGTAGGGCCGGCAACGGACGCCTGGCAAAGCGATATTCGCTGTCATAATCATCTTCGAGAATGTATGCGTTAGCGCGCTTGGCCCAATCCAGCAGCGCTAACCGCCGCGGCAAACTCATCGTCACGCCCAAAGGAAATTGATGCGAAGGCGTGACATACGCGAGCCGGGCCTGCGACGCGCGTGCTATGCCTTCATTCACTACCAGACCATCTTTATCAACGGGAACCGAAATAATTTCTGCGCCCGCGCCGAGGAAGGCACCGCGTGCTTGAAGATAGCCCGGGTCTTCCATCCAAACAGGATCACCACTATTGATTAGCATTCGCGCCGCAAGATCCAGCCCTCCTTGAGCACCAGGCAGGATGATGATTTGGTCCGGTGTACACTGAACGCCACGGGCAACCGTGACATGTGCGGCAATCGCTTCACGGAGCCGGCCATAACCTGCCAAATCCTGGTACGTAAACGCGCTGGCAGGCATACTTCTTGCTCGACGGACGACAAGTCGCGACCAGAGTTTGAAAGGAAAAGCTTGCAGGGCCGGTACACCAAGGCGAAAAGGGCGCGGTGATGCACCGGCCGGCGATGGCATCACCCAAGACAATTGGGGAGTTTCCAGTTGCAGCTTAGTGTGGTCCGAAAATACTGGCTGTCGCGGCTCTGTTGGCCGGGTATCCGTGGAATCGGTTCCTCCTGGTGGCGTTAGCAAGTGGTCAGGTAAAACCCGTGCAACGAAAGTTCCACTCCCTACCATGCTATCCAGATAGCCCTCTGCCATCAGTTGCCGATAAGCATTGACGATGGTGTTGCGCGAAACATTGAGTTCATTTGCCAGCGTGCGTGTGGAGGGTAGTTTCATACCGCCTTTCAATCCCCCCGAGAGAATTGATGCCCGCAGGTGAGTATAAACCTGTTGATAGAGTGGAATGCCCAATGTTGAGCTGACTAGTTTATCTCTAAAAATGGTCATCACTCATCCAATAGTATCGAATTCTATATCACGATTGTATCAATCTTTTAATGGGAGACCATGCCTAACTAGTCTCGAATTAGATCTTCCTATTTTCAATACATGCCTGGAAAATGATGATTACATGGACTTTATTGAAACTGACCTCGATTTTGCTCTAACGACCGGGGTACATGGGACACCAACGTTTTTTATCAACGGACTAGCGCTTGTAGGCGCTCAGCCTATGGAAGTATTTACTGAAGTTATTGACGCCGAATTGAAAGCGCTCAACAGCCCTAAGTAATTTCTGCCCATGAATACTCAAAAGCGTGTACACATTCTTGTTGTCCTGGTAATACTTGTGCTGACTGCTTATAGGATTGTGGGGTAATTTTGGCTAGGCTCTTTAACAATTTCAAGGAGCTATTAAGGTAGCCAAAAACGAGTGGAGCAACACCTTATCAGCATCAACTTTAGTCATGCCCCAGTTAAAACGAGGCCCCCGACAGAATCGCGATCAGTGTAAGCAGTTGAACAATCGTGTTTGATAAGCAGTGCACCCACAACGATACGCGTAAATCCTGCTTGCGCCACGTCACCCATACAGTGGGCAGGAAAAAACCGATTCGGGTGATAAATTGCCAGGGTGTCCACAAGTGATACAGCGAAAAGAGGACCATATTCAGGATTGGTGCCCATCTGCCAGCACGCGAGAGTCGCGGCAGCAGGTAGCCTCGAAAGTACAGTTCTTCAATCGCGGGCAGGATCACGCCCGTGAAAATCAGGGATACCACGAGCGTAACAATCACCGTGGAACGCGCGTAGCCCGAAAGGAATCCACCCGCTCCTCCAGCACTCTCGAAGGGTATCCATGAAAACAGATGATTGTAGACAAAAGTGTCAACAGGGGTGAGGAGTGCCGTCGCGATAACCAGTCCGATGATTAAAATGACGACGTACCCAACAAGGGCACCTGTCTTAAGCGGTTTCTCCGTGTAGTGCACGACACCACGCAGCGAAAGTTTCCCGTTCTTCTTCCAGCTCAGATAAAGCAGCAGTCCAAGCTCTACAGGCGCAAGAGCCAGACACATCGCAACCACCCAGCCAAGGTATGGTGGGTAGCCAAGTGCTTGGACAAGTGGTGCCGCTATAAGCAAGTATGCTACTAGAATCAACACTCCTGGGATAAGGTGCAGTGCAACCGAAAGCAGAATAGAATGCTGATCTTCAATTAACCGCTTTACGAGCTTGCTTAGTGTGGTATCGCGTACATTTAATGCTAATGCGCTCATTTCCCACCATCCATTCTTCTGCCAAGTTTTTTGTGGATACTATCATTCATGGCAGATTTCATTTTACCCATCCATGTATGTTCGGGGATTCCACCCAGAAGTCCATCGCAAAAACTGATAACATCATTGCCCACAATGTCAAACACGTCTTTGCCGTCCTGCACTCCTGTTTCGAACATATCAAGAATGTCTATCTGCATATTTGGCACACCCGCGTCGCTTGAGGTGAATTGATACAAGTATTTTGAGATTTCGTAAAACACTATCTGATAATCTCTTGGGAGTGCTTTTACGCGCCTGTTTAGTTCCTTTTTCATCGCCCCAGTAATCTTATCTGACATGACTGTTTCTCCTTAATTCATTGATCTTTGATGAGATGAAGTCCCATTTGTTCCAAAACGCTGAAAGCTCTTTTTGTCCTGCTGCATTGAGTGAGTAAAATTTTCTTGGCGGTCCGATTTCCGACGATTTTTTCTGTATATCCACAAGCTTGTTTTTTTCAAGCCGGAGTAAGATCGTGTACACCGTTCCTTCAACAATGTCTTCAAATCCGAGCGCGTTGAGTTTTTTCACAATCTCATAACCGTAAGTTTCTTCACGGCATATGATTTCAAGAACACAGCCTTCCAAAATTCCCTTTAATAGCTCTGTCAAATCTTCCATTGCTTGATTCCTCTCTACTATGTATTACATAGTACCCCTATATAGTATTACAGAGTAGCAAGGATGTCAATAGTAAGATTATTTTGGCTTATAAACAATTTCAAGGAGCTACCTTCCTCCATCGCTTTTCGCTTCACCTCCGTGAAATTAGATAAGAGCCTTTGGCTAATTATTCTCCTGTTTGGTAAAACTTCCGGTTCTGAAAAGTAGGGGGTCTTTTAGGCGTTAAATCGCGTCGGTCGGGAGACCACCCCCCATTAAGTGCATGTATGCTTCCTGGTGTAAGACGCAAAAACTATTTTTACGCATGGAGGCGTACTGTGAAAAACTTGAATAAATCACAAAAAAGATTTGCAACACTGTTTTTATTGGTCCTCGTGTTGGGCACCGCTGCCATCGCTGCGTTCAGAGTGCAGGCGGGTGGCCAGACCATCGTTGACCCCGAGCCGTTGGACCATATTGTTTATCCCCCAGCTGAGATGACCCAGAATGCTCCTGCTTTGACCTCACTGGCTGCCATGTATGCACCGATGGACACCCAGGAGAATTGGATTAAGTCTGTCTGTGTAGGCATGACCGCAGGTGGCTGTGATTACTTCAAAGCGCATCAAGCCGCTGCGGTATGGGATGGGCAGCTCGGCAATATCGGTAGTTCGGCTGGCTACATCTCCAACACCACAGTCATTGATGAGAATCATGAAGTGTGGACAGCTGCGACCTCGATCTTTACCCAAGGTCCCAACGACAAACACTCCATAGAAAAGACCTTCGATGTGTATGTTCTCGTCGAGCGTGGCACTGATCAGAAGTGGTATCTAGACCGTGTTCTTATTGGACCCAGCATCGACCTCGAACCGGCTGACTAGGGGCGATCTGTGGCTTCGTCCGAGGCATTTTTAGCGATGGGTTGCTATTACCCAGTCACGGTTTTCACCAACTTCCGGCCGTTTAATGTCTGGAGTGTGCCTCTAAACAACACGAAATAGGAAAATATGGCAGATGTTCTAGTGATTGAAAACAGTAAGAAGTTAGCAGACCTGTTCGCATCAGATCTGATGCTGGCTGGCTTTAGAGTTAAGACGGCGGTTGGATATTATGAGGGCGTCAGACTCTTGGACGCGTCTACGTACCAAGTAATTGTTCTGAATCCGTTCTTCCGAGATGGTTCGGCTGATGACATGTTTGAAAAGCTTACCCGGGATAACTTGTTAGATCGCGTTCTTGTGTGTAGTGCCGATGCTGAGCGTGTAAAGAGCTGTAACGAAAAAGGGATCCATGCGGTAATGAAACCTGTTCAGCTGATGAAGCTTGGTCAGTTGGTTACTCAGATTGCCAGAGTCAGCGAAAAGCGGATTGGAGGACTGACATGATATTACCAGCCTATGAAAAACCATCCTGGCGCACAGGTCTGATCAAAAGAATGCGCAGTATCCCAGCAAAGGACCGGCGAGACCTGATTTTCGTAGTTTTCCTTTTTCTCTTGCAGGTTTCCCTGGTGGTGGCTGGCATAATCTACGCATCTTAGGGGTTATGCCGAGTCTGTTGGTGTTGATCTTGTTTTGTATTTCTGGCTATGCCCTGAGTTCGCGATGCTGCGCGTCTTGCTTTTACGAATTAACTCAACTAAAAATAGGGACTGCTTCATTTAAACAATAGCATGGTAGCTACACTATATAGCAGTCCCTATTTTTAGTTTTCTTCTGACTGAGCGCGATCATGGGATGCAGTAGGGGAAGGATCACAACCGTTGTTATTCAATTGAACAAGCGTATAGATTGATTTCTGTAGCCCACCCTGAAAGATTTAGTGCGACAATATTCACTTTCCACCACACAGCACCATCCGCACAAGCTGGGCCATCCACAATATTGACCACTGATAACGGTCCAGCGCGTCCGACCACGTCACCGGTGTTTGCCTCTGATCGGATCACCAAAAGGCTGTCCTGTTCCTCCTGCGCAAGAATACCTACGGCGAGCTTGTCCGACTTGCACATGTTATCCTTGTTCTTGTCCTGATGTAGCTGGCAAGGATGGTGTAGACGCTGTTTGATCTGGACAGGGTACTGCCCATTGCTCTGATTCTCTTCCCTCAGCTGTCTACCTTCGTAATCCGCCTTGTGTAGGCCCTACAAGCCACCATGAAAAACCATCAGCACACAACGGTCCCTCGAGGACTCTCACGTCGTCGCCAAGCTCGATCTGTCCAACATAAGAATTTGCTTTGCCGGCACTAGAGCGTATGCGATTGGGCAGAGGGGGCCTAGGGACATATAGGCATATATTCCTGATTGTAAAGGTGATGAAAAACCGGAGGGACAGTCACCTGTCGATATATCTGCAGGATCCGTGGGGGCCGTGATGCCCGATGGGGTAGGGGAGGAAGTCGACGCTGCCTTGATCCACCATTTTGTAGGCGTGATGATGGGAGTTGTGGATACCGGTGTGGCCGTCGTCCCTTATGCGGATACAGTTTCGCCGCGTCGCGGCGCTCTCCCGAAAAGCAGGAAAAGAGGATGACGAAGCTAGGCATAACCCGTATTTTTTGGTTGCGCGGGTCGTTGAGGAATTTGGTTGGGTCGCCTAGGAAATTGGCGATGCGTTGTTTCATGATTCAGAGTTTACATCCCACATCGCCAGGGTCCCCCGCGGGTGAGCACATCGAAGGTCGGTGCATCCCCAAGAGCGTGCTGTTGTAAAAGAACAATAAAGTTCGTTACTGCAAAACAAGGCCCAAATATCGACACAATTCTCCAACCCCGAATTATAAGTTGTAGGCGATGCCGCTGACGAATTTTAGACGTGTATAATGTTGATGTATTGATCAGAAGTGCACGCTTAACGAGATGTCGTGTAAAATTCAGCTCTCCGCTAGCCAAAATTCTATCGCTGAGATCCCAAACTGTTTTGCAAGGTGGCCGAGAATTCATGATTTCCCTGCCCAAAATTCGAATATAAACTATTGCTTGATAACCAAATTCTATATCCCATATGTCAAAAGAACCGTTTCGCTTATTCTGGCCACAAAAGTTGGGACCCTATGAAACCGACTTTACAAATTTCATAGTAGCTTTTCAACAGGTAGATGTCCGCTCTGAGCAGATAAGTCTAATCGAAAAAGTTTTATTAGAGATGTCGTCCTACCCAAATTCGCAAGATGCGCGATTGCGCTATCGGGGATTTCTCTTTGTCTTGGCTGATTTGCTGAGGCAAGAATGGATTCCCGAAGTTCGTCAAGGTCGATTATTTTTGTCACCTCCAGACTGGGCATCAAATTCCCAAGTTGGACTTGATAGCCATAATCGGAAAAATGCTATGCGCCGCTCCTTGTTGTGGGAAAGAGAAGCTCAACTTAAGAAAGAATCAGTTAGAGAATTTATACGGCATATGGAGCAAGAGCGTCCCTTTCATGGCCATGCTATATCAATCAAATCTTTGTTTGCCGATGGACAAGTCTTGTCTCGCAAGCTTCAAGGTGTTATTGAAATCGCGGACAAGGGCAAACAAGAATCACTGATTTCGTCTATTATCCAGCCTTATTTACAGCTTATCACTACAGGCGCGCGCTGTTCGTTTACGGGTCTTTACCTTCAGGATATTTGGCGGTATTTTCGTTATACTTGGTCCACTCCATATAATTCTACTCCCGGCCGCAAGATGTTTTATCTGATACGAGATGCTGCCCAAGAATACCATCCTATCATTGGCATTGCTGCTCTTGGTAGTAGTATGGTGCAATTAACAGTGCGGGATGATGTTATCGGTTGGACTCCTAAAGCAATTCAGGAACGAATTTACTCACGTGATTTTGATGATGCGCAGGCACTTCGATTCACTCAAATGCTTCGCCAAACCCTTGGTGATGCACTGAATGACCTAGCATTGGATGACCTATTGACCCCTGATGAATTCTTGCATCCAACTCCTAAGATATTGCATGATCTGGCTGATCTCGAAAAGCAAAGTAAAGAAGAACGTATTACTCTACTCCAGAAACGGCATGATAATAATCGAGAGTCATTTCAAGTTCCAGAGCATCAATTAGCATTGAGCCACCTGACTAATGAACTGATGATTTCAAATAATGGGCGCCATACTCTGGACGACTTAGCCCAAGAAGCTTTATACCGAGCTAAACGAGCCGGGATATTGCGCAAGTTGTTGCAAGCCCAACAAAATATGGAAAGTGCATCACAGAGTCTTGAAAGTGCAGAAGGACTGCGTGCTTTCTGGCAAACGACAGAAGGTCAACATGCCATCAGAACGTTGGTGCGCGAAAATAAGAAGCGTCGAATTGGAATCAACATGATGGACATTATCGTATGTGGTTCAATCCCCCCATACAATTTTTTGCTTGGGGGTAAACTCGTTGCTATGCTAATGGCAAGTCCTCAGATTGTGCATGACTATCAACAAAAGTACGTAGGCTATGCTAGTACGATCGCATCCCGAATGAAGGGCAAAGAAGTACGGCGCGATTCGCGGTTGGTCTTTTTGGGCACTACTAGCCTATATGCGAGCGGCAGTAGTCAATACAACCGAATTGCAATACCAATTAAAAGTCAACCTGACGAAAGGGCCTGTTACATTCGCTACGGTCTGACTGAAGGCTATGGTTCAGTACATTTTTCGAGAGAAACGGTAGACGCACTCACTGATTTACAGGAATTTATACAGGGTGCCCGCCTAATAAATAATCGCTTTGGAGAGGGTGTCAATCCAAAGCTAAGACGAGTGCGTAATGGATTGGCAGCTATTGGTTTCACATCGGCTGATGATTTTTTGCGTCATCGTTCACAACGCATCGTCTATGGCCTTCCGCTTGGACGCAACAGCTATAAGTTTTTGTGCGGTGAAACAGATGACCCAGAATATTATTTCAAAGCGACATCTGAACTTGAATGTCAAGAGGTCACCAATTATATTTGCCATTTTTGGGCTGCGCGGTGGTTACTAAGTCGCATCCAGTCAACAAGGTTTTTGGAAAATGTAGCAAATTTCCGACCTGAAGAACTGCTGCATTCACTCGGTTATGCTTCTGAGAGGCAAGCTTCTCAAGAAGTGATGAATCTATAAAGGAAGTTGGCAACCATGCTTGAGGGAAATCTGAATGTAAGGTATTTGATTAATCTTTATAATGGCCATCAAGCTATAGCTGAACGGGCAGACACATACCAACTTCAGCATATCCATGTGCCAACCAATTTAGACAGAAGTATTGTCGATTGGCTGAAAAACGGGGAAGATGTTATTCTGACTGGAAATCCCGGTGATGGTAAAACTCACCTTTTGAGGTATCTAGAACTACCTGCGAAGGTAGAGCGCGAGACTGATGCCAGTCAGAAAACAGCCGAAGAGATACTGCAGGCTTGGCATAAATGCCGACAAAAAAAACACCAGTTTGTCCTGGCAATCAATCATGCACCTTTGCGTCGACTGGCTCAAATGGCCGCAAAAGATCCAATTTTCGAGCATCTATATGAAACGATCCTCTCAACTAGACGAAGCCAATCAGCGATTGATAATTTTGTCATTTACAGCGAGGAACAGGAAAGCAACTTGGTGAACAGCCATACGATCACTCAAAAGATCAAAATCGTTGATTTGAGTCAGCGCGAAATTCTCACCGATGAGGTTATTGCCAGATTGTTGAGCAAGCTTTGCCCCTTGGCCGCAGCTGCCTCTTGTGTACCCGATATGAAGGAGCAATGTGGACGCTGCCCGTTGCATGACAATGCCAGAATCTTGGCCCACCCTCAGGTACAGAAGAACTTAGCTTTTGTCCTTACCCTGGTTGCGAGACGTGGCTTTCACGCCACAATGAGGGACTTGGTTGGTTTATTGGCATATATCCTGACCGGCGGAGTCACCTGTGAAGAACTATGGCGTAAGAACTCATCAGGAGATGTGCCTAACTATAACGACTTTGATTATTACAACTTGCTATTCCAAGGACGCAGTCCTCTATTTGATGCAGTACGTCGCACTTTTGATCCAGGACGATATTCTGATCCTGAGATAGATTTGCAGTTGTGGTCGGGTAATTTAAATAATGGTTGGGTGATTTCTAGATCTGCTGGTGGTAATGGCCCCATTTCAGTTTTGGAGGATCTACGCGCGATGAAACGCCGCTATTTCTTTGAAAATGAGGAGGCACCTGATAATAAATACCGGCGCATGATGACGGGCGTTGGTCAAGAATTTGATCAGTTGCTGAACAATACTGATCCTGAAGCAACTGTCTCAGATCTGATTGAGATGATTAATTTGTTTTATGCGCCTTTATCAAGAAGTAAGGAAGGTAATTATCGCGATAGACTATATTTATGGAACCAACACAGATATTCGATTGGACAGCCGCCCGGATATATTGCTATGCGGTCGCTCAGCACTGGTTCTTTGCGAGTTTACCAACCAAAACTTAATCCAATCTACGATGAAGCGGTAACCGTTCGTCAAGACCACGTCTTACTGGCGGTCCAGAATTGGTTGCCCGGCGATCCCGCGCTACGTATTGACTGGGAAATGTACAAAGCCTTATGGGAAGCAAAAAAAGGGAAGGCCATTGAAGTGCAGTCCTATTCTATCCTAAGAAGGTTGGACCTATTCTTACGCAATCTTGGCCCAGTGGCAGGTAATTGGGGCCCCATTGAAAATATTAACTGGGGTGATTACAAAAAACGTTCAGTGGTGTCAATCAGAGTTAGTCGAAACAAATCGGCTTATCAAGAGTAGGGTATGCATTATGGCAACGTTGGATTTCCGTAAACGATTCTTTGAAGAAATTGTCATTAGAAAATTAGGATATAACCCTCGAATTGAGATCAAGCCAGCTCATTTGGCTAATGGTTTCTTTAGAGCTGTTTGCGGCGGATATGCTAACAATGAAGCTCAACACATGGCTATCTACCCCAAGGCTTATCCTTACCTCACGCCCGATTCCTCTCCTCCCGATCGGAGACTCGGACTCAGGTTCCAGAATTTTAGCCCGAACCAAAAAGAGGCTTTGCGCTTTCTAAACGGACAAGAAGATAAACGAGCGATGTTGAGTGCTTTACTCGGAGCGGATAAAAGCTTGTATCGGTTGGTTAACACATCCAGCTATTCATTGAGTCATTCTAGCCATATTACGAATGATAACCATGACCGTGACACCGGTCTCTGGCTTTATTCAATCCTCAAACAAGGAGAATCTCATCACGCTTTGGATTTATTAGCTGAACTGCTCTTACAGGACCCGTTAAACCGAAACGACGAACTCTCCTTGGTTACTCTGCCTTTGGATGGTACTAACGTAAACCATTTGCAGAGAAACGATTTCTATCCAGAGCCAGAAGGAATAAAAATCACTGCTGATGGTACGTTCAATGACCCAATTGTACAGATAATCAGATCATCTTTTGACCGGTTAGCCTTAAATGACCATGACAGTGCTCACAAGAATGGCAAACTTGATACCTTGCGCCATTTCGTTACCCTTGGATGCTTCTCTGTCTATTTCAACTTAGCAAACGCTAGCAGGGAACGGTATCTGGTACCGATGATCTTTCGTTTTGATCGTAGCCTGACGACGTTATCCCAAGCAAGCGTGCGTTCTTATCAACGGATGATCCACTCTATTGACGAATTTCTCTATCAACAAATTCTCGCAGTTGTTAGTGATTTAGCTGAGAGCGGCTCTTATGATTCTTGGGATGATGATGCTGCTATTGAAAGGCAAATCCAACACACAATTGACTGGCATCGAATGACTAGCGAAAGCAGCCGCTTGAAAGAGAAAAACGTTGTATCTAAATTACAACAAGATTGTAAAAACTTCTATTACACATATCGAGGTAAAACGGCTGCTGTTCCCCCTCGCGAGGCGATTGCTCGCGCTTTGAGTGATATGCTGGCTGTTGTTCTCAGTTCTACACCTCAAGATGTAGCTCGAGGATTAGGAACACGTATTGGCTTGCTTAGCCAGTATACAGGAAGGCAAAGGAAAACATACGATCCACACCCTGATTTTCTCGAGGTTTTGGTGCGGTCTTCTATTCCACCTAATGAAACTTGGACATTGTCTGATTTGGCACGCTATTGGGCTGACTCGTTTGGCATTCTGTGCGGTGTATTAGGTGACGAGAATGAGCGACTTAACCCTCTAGGGATCTTTGTCGATCAAGGTGAGTGGCTAGCGAACACTGATGCTTTGGCTGAGATCCTTGAACTAAGTGGTTATGCTCGTCGTTATGCTGATGGCGTGGTTTTAATTTCCGTACAACAGTGATGACTTTGGGAAGACAGCGATGAACAATAAATCGATAGCTGCCCGATTGATTGCACTAGCAATCCAAAATCGTTTAGAGGCCGGCGTGCAATTCGGCCTATTGGCGCAAAGCCTACCGCCATTTGACATATTTGGTTTATATGATGCTTTAAAGCCAGATCCAGACAGACTGCGCGTTGCACTGCTGGGATTTGACGATGAGTTTCATGATCATTTTCCTCCAGAAGTGGCTCACGATGTTGAGACGGCGATATCCTGGAGAAATGACCCAAATATATCGGCTCGATTGGTTGTTATTCTAAATCCAACCGCCTCCTTAGAAAAGACGCATTCGTTATCGATGCTGGAGCCATTCACTGACCAAGACTTACGGCGCGCGATTTGCGAATTGGCAGAAAAAGAAGCGAGAGAAACTGGAGACTATCTTCGCGCAGATGTATGGCGGGCACTTCTAAAAATCGATCGAACCAATCGTGATAACTTGCCTTTTGTGGCAACTCAGGTTATCGACTTCTACAATGCTCTAAATGAGCAGCAAGTGGGTTTGGCTTTACCGTATATTGGCTTGATAGCTGACCCTGATTTATTGGTGACAGATGATGTGGTCAAGAAATTACGCGATAATTACACAATGGTTGAGTGGTTATCTAACTTGGATAGCCAGGCTTTCCGAACTCTAGCACGTGCAATAAGTGGTGAAAAAGATGAATTTAGCCAGACATTCAGAAAAATCAAAGCCTTCTCAAACTTGCCGTCTCGTGAAATATTGCAGTCCCTCACCATGCGAGATGTTCGCCAGTTAAGAGAGGCCCCAAAAACTCCTCAACCAAAACCAACATCTCAAAAGGTTATCAGATCTGGGAATGATCTATTAATAGACCAGTTGCTTAAAGTTGCCCAAGAAAAGGATGTCGACATACAACAAGTGGCCGCTCAGCACTTGGAGGAAGAAGCCCGCCGGGTAAGTCGGATGTATTTTCGAGAAAATATTCCGGATGATTATGATCTGGATATTGTGGCCGGCGATGATAATGAAGAAGAGGGGGATGAGAAGGTGGTCTTAACAGATTACATGACCGGAGAAGAAATCGGCCAGGCAGAAGTGTATAAGAGCAGAGAAGAATTCCGTCACCCTCTTTGGGAATCTTTTCAGGCTTGGCTGAGGCCCCTGTGCTGGGGTGGTGAAGTTGAAGCAATCATAGCCAACCAAGATATTGTAAATCTATCACAAATATTTAATGGCAAAATCCCATTGCGTTTTCGCCCTCTACGCCCCTTGGATCAAAATAATCCTAAAAGTCTTCTGCGACTATTCCAGGATTTGGATGTCGCCATGTCCGAAGTGGGACTTGGTAGCAATCTAGCTGGCCTGCTGACCTCCTTTGCCGAACACCGTCGCTTTTTACTTCAATATCAAGAACAGTTTCTATACTATCCTCAATATGCTGTCCAGGATCGAGAAATCGGGCCACGTATACGTGCATACTTAGATACTTATCAAAAATTGAGTCAGCACGTTCATCATGTTTGCCGTCGACTACAAGAACGTTATCCTGACACTGTTGAACGGACAGTTGCTCAATTTTTAGCCCTCGATTCAATTTTCGTCATCTTCAATCAGCCTGAACAGGATCCAAAAATTAGTGTTTTGTTGACATCAATATACCCCCTCCATTTGTGGAAATGGGTAGAACTGTCAAACTATTTATCCCAGCTTCCCCGGCCTCTAACTTCAAAGGAGCAGGAAAGGGTACGTCAAGCTACATCGAAGCTGCCTACGATACTGAATACCTTTCTAATTCACCCTGCCATGTATACAGGACTCCCTAGTAACGCTGAAAGGCGCTTGGTCTTAGCAGGAGAAATTTCCAACCCCGAAAACGATACCACGATTGGTATACCTTATTATCAATCTATTGCAGACCAGGTGGTCGGAATTGATGGGTTTCAGCAATTTGCGGATTTCCTGCGACATTTTCTTATTCTGTATCCACCTGCTCAATTGGGCCTAACGTTGGTGCTCATCGACCCGCCCCGGTTGGGGCCACTATTAGCGAAGCTGATCGAGTTTTCTCGCATGGCAGAGCAAGATATACACTTAGAAGGCGCGAAGATTTTCGCCTTCTGGACCGAAGCTTCTACTTACGAAGAGTGGCAAAGCAAAGATGAAGATGCACTGCAATTATTCCGCGAGGATCCTCGCTGGATGCTATATATTGACTTAGAAGTACGCACTTTGGAGAAAATCCATGAAGAATTATTAGCTCGCCATATTTCGCCCCATCTAACTCTCCTTTGCGATCCTTCCGACGCTGTTGCTCGCTCGACATTTCGTACTGTCCAAGACGATGCCACTCCGTTTGGGGTGCCAATCCAACTGACTTATGATCAGATCAGCGATGCTTTACAGATTGTGCCGGCTGCTACAGGTGGCCTGTTCGATACATATTCAGACCTGAGACATATTCTAAGCGGAGATCTCAATCGTACAATACTGGGTGTTGGGAGCAGAGGAGCCAAATTAGAAGACTTGGAACGTTTTCTTAACGCTGATCCGCGAACTCATTGGCTTGCGATCTTAGACTGGCCCCAGGGTACACTTGAGTTGCCTGTATCTCTGGGCCGTCGTTTATTATGGCTGTCAACCGGATCTCGGAATCTAATTATTCATACAACAAAGTATGATTGGGAACATTATTGGCAGAAACAAATCCAATATAAGCTAAACGATTGGCACCTGTCTATCGATGCAAGTAGGATTCTAAATAGACTACTTGAGTTGGTTCCGATATTTTCTAACGGGGTACTTGAATTAATTCGGAAAACGCCAAACGACTATGCAAATGTCCTTGATGAAGCAAAGCTAGCTGAGATACTAGGGGTTATGGCTGTATTGAACTGGTATCGCCAAGAAAAATCCGGCCTTGTGCTTTTGCCGATAGGTGGCCAGGATTTTGCTGACTGGTATGGCAATGTGGATTTCAAACAACAAATTCCACCTTACTATTTGAGCCTGTGGATAGAAAGTGGTCGACTCAAAGCGGATATTCTCACAGTTCACACCTCAAATCCCACCTCACCTGAATTAACCCTAGATGGCGAGTTTGATCATTTAGCTCTTTTTGCGCAGGCTTTTGAATCGCTATTCGATGAATCAGCATTGATTTTTATTCTTACACCACTACGCCGAGCCGTGCTCAGAGAACGATTGATAGCAACTGTCTTTGCTCCCTCAACTTCCCAAGATGAATCCTTGGAGCAAAGGAAACGTGCAAAAGCACAGTGGGCTACAACGATTAACGAATTATTCACGGCATCTTATAAGCCGAGTGTCAGGTTGATTAGAGTCAATGTGGATTTCGAGTTGAAAAATGCCCGCGCTAGGATCGATCGAATTCATGACTACGATGTAGGTAAAAATGAGTGCTACCAGGTGTCATTGCCAGGAGACCTGCTGGAACTAGTTAGCGAGATTATCCTCCCCCCAACTAGCGCTCACGAAGTGTCTATTTCTCATCCCGAACATGGAATAGACCAAACGAAGCCAGTTGCCGTTAAGAAAACACTTGTACAACCAGCTGAATTGAGTGAATTGGTCTCCGCCCAAGCTTCTCGGCTACGCCGCGTTTTAGAAGCCTATGGATTGGCGATTGCCGGAGTGGACGTTTCAAAAACCCAAGTTGGACCACATTTCATTAGATATTGGGTACAACTTTTACCACCGGCAGGACGTTTGAGTGAAGTTCAGAAATATGCTGAAGATATTGCCCGTGAAATGGGTAGTCATACTGTTCCATTTATTGATAATATCCCGGGTGAAAGATATATTGGGATTGATTTGGCGCGTGATGAAGCCGATACTATTCCTCTTCTGCCAGCCCTAGAGAAATTGCCTGTTTCGCAAAGTGACCAATTAATTATTGCTGCTGGACAGAATCCGGCCGGAGAAGATGTTCAATTAGATTTAGCTCGCCTACCTCATATGCTTGTAGCAGGGCAGACTGGAAGTGGGAAAACGGTTTTTCTGTCCACGCTAATTACAAGCCTGGTCTGGCATCATACTGCCACTGACTTAGAATTGATGCTTGTAGATCCAAAGCAAATGGATTTTGGAATCTTCGAGAACTTACCGCATCTGCAAAAGCACCAAATATTCTATGATCCAGACGAGGCGATTGAATCTTTACGCCACCTGCTACAAGTAGAGCGGCCGCGACGTCTTGAACTGATTCGTCAGGCGAACTGCCCTAATAACCTGGAATATAACCGGCGTTATCCCGAAAAGCGGTTGCCTTGGCATGTCGTTGTAATAGATGAATTTGCCGATCTGATCCTCAGTCTAAATAAGCGGGAACGGGATGAATTTGAGAAACAGGTCAATCGGTTAGCTGCAACGGGTAGGGCGGCTGGTATTCATCTTGTCATCGCTACTCAGCGGCCTACTGCAGATGTTATTACAGGAACGATCAAGAGTAACATTGCCGCACGAATATCATTCCGTTTGCCATCGCAAGTTGATTCTCGTACGATCTTAGACCGAACTGGAGCAGAAAACTTGCTTGGGGAAGGAGATATGCTTGTCTCAATCAACAACAATTTCCAACGGCTTCAAGGATATTTTGCTACATTTGCGGAATTTAAGCGTATTTTAGATCCTTTCAAGGTGTAAACTATGACGCATGGACTAGATGGAAATGGCTTAATCCTAAAAATGCGCCAGCCGTTTTTAGACAAGCTCAAAGTGCATATAGATGAGCGGCGCCTAAAACTCATTGAGCCTTTTGTATACTCGATAGATCATAAATTAAATGTCGCAAGATATAGCGCTGGTCTTATTCGAGCCGTGGAACCACGAGATTACAATAAGCATTACACTAAAAGGGATCAAAAAACATCTACCAAAAAACATACCAAGGTTGAGTATTCAAAGAGATGTATTTATTACGCGTATGATTGGGATCAATATTCACTAGAACTGCTTTTTTTTGTCGAAAGTTTTGCAGCAGCAGCAATTTCATTATTTGATACTTCGGGCCATTTGCTCACAGATATGTACAATTTATCCTTAAGGCCTGAGGAAGCTGATTTCCATAAGGCAACTAAAGAAATTCAAATTAAAGCTCCTAGATTGTACAGTTTCCTGGCAAATTTCATCGTAGATGATCCTACCTGCTCAGAGTGGTTTAAGCGACTGAAAAAATTACGTAACTCAATTACACATCGAGAAGTTACTCAGATTTTGATGCTAGGAACACCATATCCTCCACATCAACAACAAATCCTATTGCTCAAGAACGCCATTAGCGCGCCAGACAACCTTGTTGTCCATGAATTTATAGAACAATGTTTTAATGGATTAGAGGAATATGTAGAAGGCCTCTATGATAGATTGGCCCGGCAAGTCGATGCAGAAAGATCATTACCTCTCACTGGGCGCCACGATCACCTGATCTAAAGCTAATTTGCTGACGATGGAAGTATTTGGATTGCTTTCTCTAGTAGCCGCGGAACTACATTTCAAGATCTTTAGCTTTTACGGAACCCGTATACCCAGAAGATTTGATTCGTGTTCGTACCCATAGTAATAAAGGAGACTATAAATGCGACAGCTATCTTGACTGCCGGCACATTGATGTTTGGAAAGGTCGAAATGTATAACTCGTGAGAAGGAAACGATGAAGGCATAATTGGAACACCGTATGAGCCTTTGCGGTAGTCTGTTATGCAAAACCTCTCAAAGTCTCGAACTTTATCGAACCTACTTAACACCTTCTGGATAGAAAAAAGAACAGCTAGCCTTGACTTGCGTGTTTTGCCAATACGAGAAAAGTCCTGTGGTGATATTAGTGATAAACGGCAATACTAGCTTCTTTAGGAGTGTCCGTGTCATTCTTGTACCTGATTATGACTTATCAATTTAGACTGCAAAAAGTGTTAAATATAGGCAGTTCGGTTGAGGCGTACACTGATTTCAGTCTGGGCGCATTACTTGATGCATAATTTACGATGGCAATATGAATGAGAATACTAAACTGTATGAGATCCCTATTGAGCATTCCTTTATACCGAAGGATATCCCTCCTACGAGGGATGAACCTATTGGGCTCGCCTGGGTGCAAGGAGAAATTGCATTGGAGGAGGCTATCGATAGTATAAACCGACGGATCCAAGAGCGTGAAGGATTCGTTCTTGGGGGTGGACAGATTTTAACAAATACAATTTCCATCTCTGATGTATTGGATTACGGTATCAATCGAATAGATATTAATGGGATTTGTCAGTTCTCGCGAAGAGAGTGGGGAGTTAAGCAGAAAGAGTATTTTAAAATCGAAAATCCCTATCAATTATCAGAAGATAACGGGAAATATAGCTATGGTTGGATACTCACAGATAGTCATGAAAATTATCTTCAAGAAAGCGAGAGAATACTGGCGTTGCTTCATGGGGAGAACGATCAGCGGAGACCTTTTTACTGCACGTGTCATTATGCCCAAGTTGTGTTCACATCTAACCAGCGCTTCGTGTGCATGATGTGTGGAATGCTTCATTGTGTACTTGAGAAAACTTTCAACCGTAGGTTTGTCCACTCAATGACAGCGGAAGAATGGTTTGACTATTTTGACCAAGAGGGAGCCAGGCAAGAAAAGGAAATTGATTTAGAAATTATAGACTTTCAAGATGTTGAGAACTTACCTAAAATCTGGACTACGGATCAATTTGAGGAGTCTGTTAATGAGTTAGTATTCTTTGCGCGCTCATCAAAGGAAGAGTTAGATCAATATTACAAAACTTCTGGAAATCCGGAAGCTCTTATCGAAGCTGGCTTCTCATTGGAGCCTCAAGTACCCGAGCCAATATTTCAAATTGCGAAATCTAAGCACAGCGTTGATAGAGTTGCAAATGCGTTAAGTTCTTTTGTAGAAGGAGTCCTTGCTTATCAAAAAGGTAAAACTCAACCAATCTATATCAAATTTGCCACCCTTCACCTTTTTCATGCTATAGACATCTTGCTTAAAATCTGTCTTGAACAGACAGATCCCAGCGTTCTAGGAAACAATGCTAATAACCCAACTATAATAAAATTAATTCAGAACAAGGGGATACATTTAAGCGCAGAAGAGTATGAGATGATCAACTCGCTAAGAAGACTTCGTAACGCGTTTCAACATGATAAAGCATCTTATAATTACCGTTCCGCATTGTCACTTCTGCAAAAATCAATGATATTTGTTGATCGCTTCACTGTTGAAGAGTTAGATATATGGCTGGCTGAAGAAATAGGGGAGGAGGCCTGGCAAATTTTACTCAAGATCGAACCCATACGTATAAATGCAGAAAAAATCGCTAACGAAGTTCTTGAACTGGTAAGAAGCGAAAGTGATGATGAAATATCCTTTTGTCCAATCTGCAAGAGAAAAACTCTCGTGTCTAAAGCCAATACAGGCTCATTGTGTATATATTGTCGCCACAGGCCGACATTAGAGGAACTTCAGCTGGATGACACAGATATTTGATCGATTAATTGAATATGAGAGGCGTATACAAGTCCGTATCGCTTCAAATCATATGCAAAGAAAACTCATAAATGCAACAATGGATCTGCTTCAAGAATGCCTGAATTATGGCCCGCCAGAGGTCTTCATTGGTGGCTCTGAGTCTTTCCATTACGAAGAGTTAGTTTTCTATCGCCTTATAGAGTTGCAAATCGAGCAGTGCGCCGCCATTAAAAGTCTTTGCAAAAACAATCTTTTTAGACCTGCCTATGCAGTTTTGAGAAGTGTATTAGAAAATATGGCCACACTAGTTTGGATCACTTTGGATGTAAAACGACACGTCGAATTGTTTGATAACGGCAACCAACCCAACATGCGAGAGATATTAGCAAGGATTGGCTGGGAGGAAGAGTATAGTAGAACTTTCAGATTCCTATCTGGTTTTGTTCATGTCGATTTCAATCATTCTGACTTATATAAAAACTACGAGCTAAATACTAAGCGGAAAGTATATAAAGATTCTCTTTGGACTGAAGTTATCAAGGATAGTGATGAGTCATATATTGTGCAAACGCCAGAAGGATTCGCCGTCTATTTGGTTAAACCAATGACTGCTGCAGAAATTCAAAGTGCGTATGGCCCCTATTTAATGGCTAAGACATTCGATTTAGCTATAGTTGGGTTAGAAAAAATCTATGGCACTGAGATCTGCAACAAACGATGGTGGCCGAATCAAGCGGTTTCTACGTTCGTTAAGATGTGCACCGATGATCCAGAGTTCGGTCAGCGTATGTTAGGTTATCAATAATGATTATAAGAGGATGGGGCCAGCAGAAGGTCGCTCGATCTTTGCTTTAATTTTATATTTGGTTTCTTCCATCAATCAAGACTCATGACGGCTTTCGCAGCAAGTTCAAGAAGTATATAGAACTGCATTTTTGCGCTGAAGCTCATCGATTGCTTTGATGCACTCCGCATCTGTGTCTGCTTGTAGACGGCTTATCTCATCGCCATCTCGATTTTCCAGTGTGACCACATATTTCAGTTGGTCTTTCCAAAATCTCTTGTTGGGGTCATCTGGATTTACCCAGACCCGCAGATTGTTCCCGTTGGACAGGTCTTTCTAGCTTGAGGCCGTAACATCGTTATACCAAGATGTGTCAGTCCAATCGCTGAGAAATTCTGGGACTCGAATGTCAAAGTACTGATATCTGCGCGGGAGCGGGTTTGATTGAGTAGGTTGCATGGCTATTATTTTAGCGGGATTTTGTGGGCTGTTTAGATCGAAGAATGATAAATACATAGGAATGGACCTTCTGAATGCTTCAAAATGGACTCACACCCTTGTAAGATAGCAAGAGAATCACTTATAAAAACGCTAATTTTCAAAAGGATAGGACTTTTAGAGCGCTAACTTCAATATTTAGTAATTTCCAGTACCATGTCAGAATGAGTGATCAGTCCATTGAACAGCCTTTTTTGCCACTTCGGCCCAAAATTGCTCAAAATTGTGGTTCTAAACCAGGCCCGAATTGAAATCTTTTTGAGAGGTCACCTACATGAATCCGGTGCTAAAATGAACTCCTGAAGCCGCCAATTAACGGTTTCAACTCAACATTTGCTCCCTAGAACACTGGGAAAGCCATGAATGTATTTGAACTTCGCAACCAACTCGTCAACGATTACAAATCCTATGTCTCCAGTTTTATCCAGATCCGTGATGATCGTATCCGCGAGCATGTAAATGAGCAATTAGAAAAGGGCCTCTTATGGCCAGAGCCCTTGATTCAGTTGAATCCTGCATTTCAACCTGCAAATACTGTAGATGGTTTGGTTGATGGAGGAATTCTACATAAAACTTGTAAGGCAATCTTTCGAAGAAAAACGAAGGATGATATTGCTGGAAGCAAGCTGCGACTGCACCAGCATCAGGAAGATGCAATTCGAGTTGCGCAGTCCGGGGCAAACTATGTGCTTACTACTGGGACGGGCTCGGGGAAATCTCTAGCGTATATTATTCCAATCGTTGATTTTGTACTAAAGCATGGTAGCAGCAAAGGCGTTCAAGCCATTATCGTTTATCCAATGAATGCGCTGGCAAATAGCCAACTTGGGGAGTTGGAGAAGTTCGTTAACCTGGGTTTTCCAGATAATAAGGGACCAGTCACTTTTGGACGTTACACCGGCCAGGAGAGCGATGATGAGAAACAGCAGATCATGGCGAACGCGCCTGATATTCTGTTGACCAACTATGTCATGCTTGAATTGATCCTAACCCGACCAGATGAGCGAAAGACCCTCGTCAATGCCGCTCAGGGATTACGATTTTTAGTCTTAGACGAATTGCATACATACCGTGGCCGTCAGGGGGCTGATGTTGCCATGCTTGTTCGCAGGGTGAGGAATACCCTTAATGCAACCAACCTGCAGTGTATTGGCACATCTGCGACCCTCTCAAGTGCCGGGGGATTCGATGAACAACGTAAAGATGTCGCAGCTGTTGCTACCAAGCTGTTTGGAGACACGGTATTACCTGCAAATGTGATCGGCGAGACTTTGCGGCGTTCAACAGTCGAGATGGATCTTGTTGATCCTAGTCAATTGGAGAAATTAAAAGACAGGATTTCTTTACCAGAAACGAAACTTA
>WNFZ01003352.1_pt1 | contig 26951 bp, 24 predicted proteins | sample 5400081 | NCBI WGS metagenome assembly WNFZ01 (sample SAMN13153365, study PRJNA577476) | soil metagenome | isolation source: 80 cm soil or saprolite under grassland replicate 1 | place: USA:California | collected 2016-06-15 | reverse complement strand
ACTGGACGGCGGTCTCAATGTGTTTTTCTTCAAACAAAGGATTGCTCAAATCAATCTTTTGACACATAATCCCTAACAAATCAATCTGTATCCCATCTACCCGAACACCCGTATACCTTCTATCCAGTCCATACACTTCGCTCAAAATTTGCCAGTCGAATTTCGGGGAGGACGGCAGGGGTCACCTGAACGGACATACATCCGCTGGCACGTAGATGTGACTTTGCGAGCCGTGATAATTGCTTCCTAACGGCACAAGGATTTCAGTATGTTCTACCGCGTACTGGATTGCCGCGGCGCAGCCATCGTACATTTTGTGCGTGGATTGATATGCATCCCAAAATGCGGTCGCCATCTCAACATAGCGATGTGCATGTGGATCATTGTCAAATTTCTGTTGCAAGGTGTTGTAGGTTGCACCTGCCTCTGTTTCCTCTCCCTTCACAATATGAAGGAGCATCATACGGTAATAGGCGTATGCAGCGAGGCGAGGGTATTCCGTTTTATCTTCTGAGGGAATTGGAGGAGGGGTTACCCCGGGAAACCAAGCATATGTCTCCTGCTTATACTGCATACGTTCAGGAGACCACCACTCTAATTTTTTATTCGAAATTGCTTTCTCATATAAATGAAACGCCTTGTCATATTTTCCAACGATAACTGCGGCATCAGCATCTTGAATTGCCTGGAAGCGATATTCAGGTGATTCAAACTCAATTGAAATTTCAACGAATTCTTTTCCGTTCCAACCGGATGTAATGGTTCTTTGCCTTTGGGGGATAAAATTTTTGCAGCTTAGGCATCCAGGGTTGTCTCCAGAAAAAGAAATTTCTTTAGTTCTATTTCCATCTACATCTTTTATTTGTGTTTGCCTCAATGCTAGGATGCTTACTTGTCCCAAAATAGAGAATGTCCTTCCGGTCCACTCATATAGATAAATTGTGGATATTGGAAAGCTTACGCCGCCTGTTCCAGTGACAATTATTTCAGGTATTCCATCAGAGTTCAAATCCTCAAATTCCATTTCATAAAAATCGAAATCATGTTGTCCGGATAGAATGGTGAGAATTTCATACTTTCCATTTTTGCATGAGAAGACAATCGGTCTTTCTCCATAATATAATTCTACATATAAAAATTCAGAGATTTGATCGTTGGTTACATCAAGAAAGGCATACCCGCCGCTATACTCAACCTTAGAGTAAATTTGATCAAGTCTTTTAACTAGAGACTGACCATTGCCTCCTTTGTTCAAGAATTCTAGAATCTTATCTGGTGCGCCGGGAGAAGGATATTCTAATTTGTTAGGTAGATAATTTTCAGCTTTTATTGTGGTATCGAGCTTCGGACACTCTGCCTTCAGCGCGGGCGTGATAGTCACAATTGTCCGTGCATCAAAGGTCGGTGTGAAGGTGGGAATGGTCGGCAGGAGAGTGATGGACGCGGTTGGTGTTTCTGTTGGAACAGAGGTATTTGTATTCGTTGGAATTGGAGGTAGCGTTGACGTTAAATTGCCAACAACAGGAGTCGGGGCGATTTGAATGGTAGGTGAAGTTTGCCCACACGCGGCGAGAAATAAAATTCCACTAAGTAGGCTTATCAAGATTTGCTTCATTGCTTTCCTCCTGATCATAGCTCGATGTTCCTGTTTTGCATTGTTTTATCACCTAAACGAAAGCCCTCAGATCAAAGTTCCAATCTTTCTTTCTCTCGTGCTCAATCTCTAGTCTCTTATTCCTTTTCACTGATAACTGATCACTCCCTGGTGGTTTCGATACGCCCTCCAAAATCATTCGGGCTACTCAACCACCGAGATCGCCAATCTCCAGTCTCCAATCTCTACTCCTCAATTACTACTCTCTCCTCCCCTTCGTCACTATCCGAATCGGCGTTCCCAAAAATCCATACTCGGCACGGATTTGATTCTCAAGATAACGCAAATAGCTGAAGTGCATCAGCTTCGGCTCGTTTACATAGATCATGAACGTCGGTGGGTCGCTGCGGACTTGTGTGCCATAAAACATTTTCAACTGTCGTCCTGCGTGCGTGGGATGGGGGTGCGCGTCCTGCGCTTTTTGAATGACTGCGTTGATCTTCGATGTCGTCAGGCGCACAAGACGTTCCTCTTGAACACGTAATGCCATTGGCAGGACTTGATCCACGCGCTGACCTGTCTTGGCTGAAATGAACAATAATGGAACATAATCCATGAAGTTCAAATCATTGCGGATCCTTTTTGTGAATTCTTCCATGGTGAATGAATCTTTTTCGACCGCGTCCCATTTGTTCACGATCACTACACAGCTTTTCCACTCTTCAAGAATAAAGCCCGCGATGTGTGCGTCTTGCGCAGTGATACCTGTTGTTGCGTCGATCATTAATAACGCCACGTCCGCGCGTTCGATGGCTTTGAATGAACGGAGAACACTATATTGCTCCACGCCATGCTCGATCTTGCCTCGTTTGCGGATACCTGCCGTGTCAATTAGTGTGATCGGCAAACCATCGAATTCGATGATTGTATCGGTCGCGTCACGCGTCGTACCAGGGATTGGGCTCACGATCGCGCGTTCTTCACCAACCAACTTATTCAACAAACTGGACTTGCCTGCGTTGGGCTTGCCAACAATGGCGATCTTGATACTTTCATCCTCTTCTTCTGTCTCTTGCTCCGGGAACGAGGCTACCAATGCATCAAGCAAATCACCCGTCCCTGTTCCGTGCACTGCAGAAACGGTATATGGCTCACCCAGTCCCAACTCGTAGAATTGAGGCGCTGCATCTCGCCGCTCTTTTGATTCCGCTTTATTTACAACGACAAAGATTGGAGGCCAGAATGTTCCATCCGGCAATTTCTTTTGTGAACGACGAAGAATGTCTGCAACTTCCAAATCGGGAGAGGTGACGCCCGATTCACCATCGTTGACAAAGAGCACTGCATCCGCTTCATCGATCGCGACTTTCGCCTGCTGGCGGATCTCGTTAATGAAATCTGCGGAGCCAACCGAAAGTGGCGCTTTGGCGCCACCGCCATGGGTCGGGTCGATACCGCCTGTATCCACCACATGGAACGCGCGTCCATTCCATTCGGCTTCGCCGAACAGGCGATCGCGCGTGGTGCCGGGTGTATCGTCCACAATGGCAAGACGTTCACCGACCAGGCGATTGAACAAAGTACTTTTTCCTACGTTGGGCTTGCCAACGAGTGCGACAATAGGTTTCATAATTTACGATTTGCGATTATGGTCCCACAGATGGGGTAGGTGTATCAGGTATTGCGATTACCACTTCTACTGTGCCAGGTAAAATTGATTCTACCGATACATTCTCTACTAATACTTTTACTTGCGGCGTTAATTGATAAACACCGGCTTCTAACCCTGTAGCATCAACTGATACTGTTATATTCTGTGATGATAACGCATCGAGCACTGGCAAAGGGCCCGAGATGATCACATCCACGGCTTGTGGAAAGACCTGCGCGCTTAGTCCCTCCGCTATGCCATTTACGTTGATAGGTTGATTCAGAAGCGTGAGACTGGTTTGAATAGGGGAGATAATTACTTGGACCTGCACAGTTTGGGCACCAACAATCGTTATATTCTCCGGCAAATCCAAAGAAAGACGCGTAGAAATATCCTCCTTGCGATCCTGCAGGTTGAGCGGTTGCGTTTCTACAACACCTGGCAACTGATTGACCAACTCAGGGTCCGAAGCAAAGACTGTGATGACCGGTGGGAAGACTGTGATATTTTCGAGTCGATACCCAGCAGCGACTTGACCCTGCACTATGACTTTCACTGCAACATCTCTGAATCCACCTTGCTGGCTAATGGGAATGTTCACGCGGACTGATTCAGGGTTAATTGTTAATCCTTTCAGTATTTTATTCTGCGCATCCAGCACCTGGATTGGCACAGATTCCTCTATGCTTTCGCGCACACCGTCCAAGCTGATCAAGACGCGTGCCCGCATTGCTTGCTTAACAAGGGATTCGGGTCCCGAGATGGCTACTTCAGTTAAGTCCATGGTTGCTTCACCGACTTGATAGCCAGCCGCGGGTTGCCCACTGAGCGAGAGAGAAAGCGGAAATGTTTGGGTCTTGAGCGATTCCAGATCAACGGTAACAGACGTCGGGTTCGCGAGCACGATCTGATAGGGTCGCTGATCAACCATAATCTGAATTTCGCGCGTATGCCGGCCTGCGCTGAGTCCAGATAAATCCAATTCAAGTGGAATGGGATTCGGATAAGCGCGCACTTCATTGGGATCAGCCGCGCTGACGGCTGATACCCAAACCGAGACTCCGAGAACGAGAGCCAAGAGAAATGTGCGGATATTCCTTGCAAACAAGCGCATGTTATTCATCCCTGCGGAAGAGGTATGGAAAATATCGTTGAAGCCATACTCGTTGCGGTGTAGTGGCATCGGGGCGGAAGAACGCGGCAAGAATGTTCTCAAGTCGCTCTGGATCGATGCGACGGATCATGCGCCCAGCGTGTGCAATGGAAATGGATCCGCTCTGTTCCGAAACGACAACGGCCACCGCGTCACTGACCTCTGATATGCCCAAAGCAGCTCGATGACGAAGTCCCATTTGTCGCTCAGGCGAGCGGTTGAGAATGCCGCTTGCAGATAATGGCATCACACAAGCCGCGGCGACGATGCGTCCTGCAGCAATAATGACCGCGCCATCATGTAATGGTGTATCAGGATAGAAGATTTGTAGAAGTAATTCGGGTGTAACATGGGCGCGCATTTGCACACCGGTGTCAATATATTGTTCAAGGTTGTCCATCCTTTGGACAACTATCAACGCGCCATGCTGGCGCGCTGAAAGCCGCGCCGCGGCTTCAACGACCGCGCGGATCGCCTTTTGCATATCCTCCTCAGTCGCGTGATCCGTGGATTGCACAATAGTGAGAGTCCCTGCCCGGCCAAGTCTTTCAAGTGCTCTGCGAATCTCCGGGGCGAAGATGACCGGTATAGCAAGCAAAAGTGCTGGTAAAGTACTTCGGATCAACCAGGAAAATGCAGGGAGTTCTACAAGTGTTGTCAGCAATACCAGAGCGACCACCAAAAAGATCATGCCTCTCAAGAGGACCATCGCCTGTGTATCGCGCAAGGAATAGAGTAATACAAAGAAGATCAGCGTTACCAACAGGATGTCGAGAACGCTTAACCAATTAAGGCGTTGAAATATAAAAAGAATGTTATTAAGAAAACTTGCCATTTGTCCGCAGGACTGCTACGCGTTGTGAACGCGCCAATCAGTATAGTATCACCGGCTGAATCAGGGCTTAGAATACCGAATACAAGCGCAGTGGCGCTCTGAGCGCCATGGACATGACGGTTTCTACCCCAGATTTGCAACAACTTCCCACCCTGTTCTTATTCTGTCATTGCGAGGAGGGTGCTCGCCCGCCCCGACACTCTTTCGGGGTCTCGACGAAGCAATCCCTCTTACAGTATACGAGATTGCTTTGCAAGGAACGCTTGTAATGACAAATGCAATGAATAATTATATCGGTCTTAGAACGCGGTCGGTGCGAAGTTGTTTGAAAAAGAGAGCCGAGCCTTTGGGCATGGATTCAAGCGCAGCATCCTCCCAGGCTTGGACACCCAGCTCATTAGGAGAACGTCGTTCGTAGCCAAGTTGTTTCCACATACTATCGAAGCCAACCAGATCGATGGGTGGGAAGATCAACGCGGCTTCGCATTGCAGATCACCCGAGGCACGTTCTACTTCGTGGATGATCAAAGACAAAGCTTTATCTGGAGGGATCTTATGATCGAGGAAAAGATCAGTGGTACGTGCAACAAGGTTTTCCACTTGCCAGCCTGCAATGCCAACGAGCTCATTTTCCAAGAGAAGCAAGAGGAAAGCTTTATCACCGAAAGCTTCCATCACTTCTTCTTTAGTCATGGCTTGTTTGCCTCTGCTCAAGCGAGCGATCAGGTCAGCGATCTTCTGTGCATCGCGTGGTTTTCCACGCTGCAGGGACAAGGATCCGGCTGTAGGCTTTGGAAGGACTTGAGTAGTAAGACCGGCTTCCTGTGAGGGAAATATCCTCTTCCAGGCTTCACTGACTTGTTTCCAGAGATCGTCATAAGATCCATTATTCGTAATGACAATATCTGCCGCGGCAAGCTTTTCCTTTTGAGGCAACTGCATCTGAACGCGTTGTTGTGCCTCTTCGCGGCTCATGTTGCGCTTGCGCATCAGACGTTCAACCTGGACCTCTTGCGGCGCATCCGTAACCCACAGGCTATCGCATTGATCACGTAATCCAGATTCAAGAAGTTTGATCGCCTCGATCACGACTACCTTTTGACCAGCGCGCTTGACAAGGATATCTATTGCTTGAGTCACGTAAGGATGGATAATACCTTCCAGTTGAGCGAGTGCTTCTGGATTAGCAAATACAACCTGTCCAAGCTTATTTCGGTTGATCTGGCCATCCTTGTCGAGCAGCCATGAGCCGAATTTATCTAATACAGGCTGATAGCCCGGTGCGCCCTTTGAAATCACTCGATGCGATAGCGCGTCGGCATCAATCGTGTACGCGCCAAGATGTTCCAGCATACGGCGTACGACGCTTTTGCCGGTTGCGATATTGCCAGTCAGTCCAATGACATGTTTCCCAGGCCAATTGCTCACAGAGACTCCATTATTTTCAGTTTGCCACTCTCTTGCTTTATTTTACCGCTTGTCTCATAAATCAGTAAACTTTTCGTATTGCTTTGTCCACACTGCCGCCCGCAGGGACGGCGTGCTTCGCTTGTAAGTCAAAATTTATACTCTGAGTTTACCTAATTATGCGGTACCGTGTGATGTCTTTTGTCGAAAACTCCAATGCGATTTGACAATTTCAAAACTGGTAAGAGTCAGGTCATTCTAGTTTAAGAAAATTGTTTGAATATAGCCAATTGCTGTTGACGCTCTGTTTCCTTGCGTGTATGATGATGTTGCCTCAGGTCGGTTGGGCGATCGCGGCTCTGCGTTGTCGGGGTCGAGGAAAGTCCGCACTCTATAGAGTATGGCGTCGGATAGCACCCGGGGCGGGGAAGCCTCCGTGAGGAGCTAACCTGCCGGATAAGGGCCACAGAAACAAACAGCCAGCTCACTCCGTAAGGGGTGAGGGTGATGGTGAAAAGGTGGTGTAAAAGACCACCGGCATTCACAGTAATGTGAATGGCCAGGTAACCCCCGCCAGGAGCAAGACCAAGTAGGGACGAAGCCATCTGCGGATGGCGGGAGACTGCTCGTCTTCATATGTGTTCTTTCATGTGATGAGAGAGCCAGTCCCGGGTAGGTCGCATGAGCGGCGCGGTGACGCGTCGCCTAGAGAGATGATCGCACAGTGACGCGATAGCGTCATGGACAGAATGCGGCTTATAGACTGATCTGAGGTTGAAATTATTTAAAACCCCAATGCGCGAACTCAATTCAACTCAATCTATTCTTACGAAGGCGCTTTCAAAAGCGCGCCAGTCAAATGCAAAACGCATCAAGAGTGTTCAGCTTGCGATTGGGGAAATCTCTGAACTGGATCAAATTTCCATTCAAAAACTTTGGGATGAACTCAGCCGAGGTACAGCTGCGGAACAAGCGCAGATTCATTTTCGTCTTATCACTGCAGAAGTTCAATGTATGGCTTGCTTTATGAAATATTATCCAACGGAGGGAAAAATACATTGTCCGCACTGCGGAAGTTATGGCGCGAAAATATTATCGGGTGAGGAATTCTATCTTGAATCAATAGAACTGGATGATGAATAAATCGAAACTCTTCTGGATGGTGGTTGTTCTTGTCTTCATTCTTGGATGTAATCTCCTTAGCTCCGCTTCCACTCCGACCCCGGATCTTTTCGCCACGCTACAAGCCTCTACTCCCTCCTCATTTTCATCTCCCGCAGCGACGGAATCAATTGTAACCCCTGCTTTCAATCTTACTTCACCGAATTCTACATCCGGCTTGCCGTCTGGGCAAACCTCCATTCCTTCCCCCGCAGACGGACTCACTGGACATATTGTCTTCACATGTCAGCTCTTTAAAGTACTCGCCATGGATCAGGTTTGTATTATGAATGCTGATGGTTCAGGGATGCGCAGATTAACCACCGAAGATAACCTTCGTCATTTCTATCCTTCGCTTGCACCGGATGGACAAAGTGTGCTTTATGCCGGATTCCGTGAACAAAATGTTTATGAAATATACAGTCTCGATCTCAATGATGGCAGCGTGGATAAACTTACAAATAGGCTCGGTGTATTGACCGCCCCAGAAGTTTCACCTGATGGAACATCGATTGTATTCGCGCGTGGCAACCCGAGGACGGGTCAGTTTCAAATTATCGTCATGGATCGAAACGGTGAGAATGTGGGGAACATCCCTCAAATTTCCGGTTGGGATCCGACCTGGTCACCGGATGGCAAACAAATCCTATTTGCATCGGGTCCTGAGGGAGATGTACAGTTATTTATCGTCAATCGAAATGGAAGAGGTTTGCACCAAGTCACCAACCTGCCTGAGATTCGTGGGCGTAGCGACTGGTCACCAGACGGACAGCTGATCGCCTCCTATTCAGGTCCCGCCTGGAACCGGGAAATCTACATCATGAATGCTGAGGGTTCCAATGTGCGCCAACTCACACCGAGTGGTGGGAACAGTCAGGGTCCATCTTTTTCACCCGATGGCAAGTGGGTGACATTCACCGCCTATTTCGATAAATACGGCGATGACCATGGCTGCGAGATTTATGTGATCCGCAGCGATGGCACTGACCTCCGCCGATTAACTAACAATGATTATTGTGATTATCAGCCGCGCTGGGGACCGTAAAGAGAATTGTTTAGTCCAACAAGTTCATTATTAATTAAAGACAAAAAGCCCACATGAAAATGTGAGCTTTTATTCGTTCGGATGAACCTTATGCCCAGCCTTGTTTCTTGATAAAGTCAGTAATAAAAGGCACGGTGACAGTTTCACCCTGATAGGCTTTATAGCCAATGTAAAGCATGTAAATTGCTCCTGCTATGCCTGTGCATATTCCAATGACAACTGCACTCAAGACTCCTGCCACAACGCCATTGATGATTGCCAGCACAAGCGCTTGAACTGAGTGGAATTTGATGAAGGGTCTGGCCTTTTTATCTTCCATCAAAAGAGCCACAATTGCAATGATCCAGCCGACAAGAGGGAGATATGCCAAGAGCGCCCACAGCTTATCATCACTGGTAAGTTCCATCATAGGTTGGTTTTCCATGAGTTCCTCCGAAATAATCTGTTTTTGGATTTTCATCATTTTACAACCAATCAACTCAAAAAGCAACAAGTTTTCGTAATAACCAGTACGAGCGAGTATTTGAGACGCACCCATGAAAGTGGGTAGGCTGGTCGCTACTGGTAAAATGGATACATGACTAAAGTTGTCCGCAGGACTGCTACGCTGGTTTTTATGGGGTCACCAGATTTTGCACTGTCTACGCTTAAGGCGCTGGCTCAACAATATGAGGTCGTTGGTGTTGTCACTCAGCCAGATCGCGCCTCGGGACGCGGGCGTGAGCTCAAGTCGCCGCCCGTTAAGTTGCTCGCACAGGAACTCAACATACCAGTCATTCAACCCGAGAAGCTACGTCAGCCTGAAGCCATGGAACAGTTGCGTGCTTGGAATCCTGAACTCATCGTTGTCGCGGCGTTCGGGCAAATTCTCAGAAAGGATGTTTTGGAGCTGCCGCGCTATGGATGTATCAATGTCCACGCCTCTTTGCTGCCGCGTTGGCGTGGTGCGGCGCCAATCAATGCTGCGATCCTAAATGGGGATGAAGAGACGGGTATCACCATCATAAAAATGGATGTGGGACTCGATACAGGTCCCATTCTTACGCAGAGATCTATTGCCCTCACGCGGGATGATACAGCTGGTTCCGTTTTTGAAACATTATCTCATTTAGGAGCTAATCTACTGATCGAGACTCTGCCTGATTATTTGTCCGGAAAAATCCAGCCTATGCCTCAACCCGAAGAAGGCGTAACATATGCGCCGATGCTCAAGAAAGAGGAAGGTCATCTTGACTTTAACCATTCTGTGGATGAGCTAGAGCGACGCGTCCGCGCGTTCAATCCCTGGCCCGGCGCGTTCATGGATTTCGATGGGACGTTGCTCAAAATCCATCGCGCGCACGTGGAAGCGGGAAAGGCAGAGGTGGGGCAAAGGTTAATTTATCGGGATCAACCCGCGGTCGGCGCGGCGGGCGGGCTGCTTATCCTTGATGACGTGCAACCCGCAGGAAAAAAATCCATGAGCGGAAAATCCTTGTTAGCAGGCGCGCGTCATTGGGTGAGGACGTGACAGCAGGTCAACTCCTGACCTATCAAAGAATAGCACCTGCTGATAGACGCGAACATACGAAAGAAGTTATACTCAGGCTTGAAAAAGGCTGTCACACGTACGTTCGACTGGGCGAATTAAACACTAAGGACACAATGGTAACGAAGGATTTTTGAGTCACAAATTAAAACTTTGTGGACTTCGTGTCCTCCCCTAGCACTGCCCGCTTCCTGACACCTTCCCGTCGGGGACACACTTGCGCCTGCGCGCAGGGCAGGTGTGTGGTGAAAAAATGAACCGTAACGAAATCCTTTCTGCTCTTAAGAATAAACCTGATGTATCTGTGTTAATCGTTGGCGGAGGTATCAATGGCATTGGTACTTTTCGTGATCTTGCCTTAAATGGTGTGGATGTTCTGCTGGTTGAGAAAGGCGATTTTTGTTCAGGCGCGAGCGCGGCTTCCTCACATATGGCACATGGAGATATTCGTTATCTGGAAAACGGAGAGTTTCGTCTAGTGCGTGAAGCAGTCCAGGAGCGTAATCGTTTATTGCAAAACGCGCCGCATTTTGTAAAACCTCTTCCCACTACCATTCCCATTTTTAAACGATTCTCCGGTTTGCTCAATGCGCTGCTCAAATTTTTTGGTTTTTTGGACAAACCTGCAGAGTGCGGAGCGCTAGTCATCAAACTTGGCTTGATCATGTATGATGCTTATACCGGAAGGCAACATACTGTTCCAAGACACCAATTCCTTTCCCGAAAAAATTCACTTGCCAAGTGGAAACAACTTAATCCCAATATTGTGAATACAGCCATTTACTATGATGGCGCGATCTTACAACCTGAGCGCCTGGCAATTGACTTAATTCTGGACGCTGAATCTGAAAACCTAAATGCGCGTGCGCTTAACTATGTGAGTATGGTAGGCGGAAGTGAAGATGCCATCCTCCTCCGCGATGAACTAACTGATGAAACCTATGATGTGCATCCAAAACTTGTCATCAATGCGGCGGGTCCTTGGATCGATTTCACGAATCGGAAGCTTGGTTTGTCCACTCGCTTCATTGGCGGTACCAAAGGTTCGCATATTGTTGTCAAACACGATGAACTTCGCAAGATCATCGGCGATCATGAATTTTTCTTTGAAAATGAAGATGGTCACATTGTGCTCATCTTCCCACTGTATGATCGCGTATTGATTGGCACTTCGGATATTCCTATAGAACACCCGGATGACGTTCAATGTACCGATGAAGAAATAGACTATTTTTTGAATTTGACGCGCCGCATCTTTCCCAGCCTGAATGTGACTCGTGAAAACATCGTTTTTCAATTCTCGGGTGTTCGTCCGTTGCCTCACTCTTCAGCAAAGACAGTTTCGCAGATCTCGCGTGATCACAGCATTGAAGTACTCAGTGGGGATTGGACAAATCTGCGTTTCCCGGTCTATTCTCTCGTGGGCGGCAAATGGACATCTTTCCGTGCATTCTCAGAACAAGTGACGGATAAGGCACTGGCTTATCTTGGTTTGTCACGGCAAAAAGATACTCGTTCGTTGCCAATTGGTGGTGGGCGTGGCTATCCGCGTGACCCGGGCGAGATGAGACGTCAGATCGAAAGCCTCTCTGCATGGACAGGCGTGACACGCGAACGATTAAAGACATTATTTGAGCGTTACGGCTCGCGCGCAGAGACCATTGCTACGTACATGAATGGCGGTACTGACTTTACTTTCAGGTCTTTACCTGATTTTACGCTCCGTGAGATCATCTTCCTTGCACAACATGAGAAGATATGCCACCTTGATGATTTTGTGCTCAGGCGTTCCATGCTCGCAATGTTGGGCCGCGTCACCGGTGACATGATAGAAGAACTGGCAAAGGCTCTTGGGAATGCACTCGGCTGGGATGAGGAACAGAAAACGGCTGAGGTAGCGCGAACTTTATTAATTTTGGCAGATAGGCATGGGGTTCAGTTATGACGCGCAGCGGATGGTAAAATTGTGCCCCGTATGAACATATCCATCGTCGTTCCCATTTATAAAGGGGAAACTCTCATCGAGCCACTTGTTGCCCAGCTCGCTAAGACATTACCCACATTTGCAAAAAAATATGAAATTATTTTAGTCAATGATGGCAGTCCCGACAACAGTTGGTCATTGATCCAAGGTTTGGCAGATAAATATGAATCGGTGCGGGGAATTTGTATGATGCGTAATTATGGCCAGCATAACGCGACATTATGCGGCATTCGTACGGCGCGATACGAAGTGATTATCACCATGGATCAGGATCTACAGCATCCTCCCGAGGAAATTCCGCTGTTATTAGCAAAGTTGGAAGAAGGTTACGATGTGGTTTATGGAACGCCGCGAAAACTGCCTCAAGGCTTCTGGCGTAATGTTATGACTGCCAGTATCAAGTGGATTTTAGCGAAAGTGATTGGTCTTCCTTCTGTTCGGAATGTATCTGCATTTCGAGCCTTTCGCACGAATTTGCGTGATGCGTTTGCCAACTTTCAAAGTCCTTCTTTGATTCTGGATGTTTTGCTTTCCTGGGGAACAACCCGTTTTACCTCTGTGCAGGTAAGCATTCCACAGGCAGAACGCACAAACTATAACTTTAGAATGTTAGTGAGAACCGCAATGTTGATCCTGATTGGATATAGTACGTTGCCTTTACGCTTCGCAAGCTGGATCGGCTTTGTAATGACCATCTTTGGGCTGGGTGTGTTCATTTATGTTTTGACAGTTTATTTTACAGCCGGGAGTTTGCCTGGTTTTCCGTTTTTAGCTTCCATCATTGCTTTATTTAGTGGTGCACAACTGTTTGCTCTCGGCATTTTTGGTGAATATCTGGCGCGTATGTTTGATCGAAGCATGGATAGACCACCTTACGTCATTCACGAAATGGTGGGGAAGTGAAAGTAGTCATCCTTCAACCATCTTACATTCCCTGGCGTGGTTATTTTGATCAGATTCACCGCGCCGATCTATTTATTTTTTATGATGACGTGCAATATGATAAACGCGGCTGGCGAAACCGTAACCTGGTCAAGGCCCCAAGGGGTAAGCAATGGCTGACTATTCCAGTTCATAGCCACGGCGCGCAGACGGAAAATATTCCGATTAATCAGATTCGAATTGCATGGGATCATCCGTGGAATCAGAATCACTTAAAAGTGCTTCAACATTCTTATGTCAAGACGCCTTTTTTCGACCGGTACCAGTCTTTGCTTGAGGGATTTTACCAACGCCACGACGAATTCCTGGCAGATTTCACTATTGACTTCACGATGCGCTTGGCATATGAACTGGGAAGTACTCACACGCAATTTATGCGCTCGTCCGAGATCGTAGGAATTGATGGGCAGAAGACCGATCGTCTAATTCAAATCCTCCAAGCTGTTGGCGCAACACATTATGTTAGTGGCCCTTCCGCGCGCGATTATATCGAAAATGAAAAATTCGAGAAAGCCGGTCTCACGCTCGAATATATGGAATACAATTACCCAGAATATCCACAGCTTTATCCTCCGTTCGATCCACAAGTAAGTATTTTGGATCTGCTTTTTATGACAGGTCCGGAAGCACCTGATTATATTTTCAAAGGTCATTATGTCTAAAGTTCCCAACCTCAATCATGTAAAATCTTATTTTGATAAACGTATTCAAGAGCACGGTGCCTCGCCGCGGGGTTCAGATTGGAATTCTGCAGTATCGCAAAATACTCGTTTTGACCAGTTGCTTAAAGTTATCGAAACCCAATCCTTTTCTATTTTGGACTACGGTTGTGGCTATGGAGCCTTAGCTGATTATCTGGCAACAAAAGGCTTTGATGTTGATTACTATGGTTATGATATTCTCGAAAGTGCCATTGAAACCGCACGCAAAGTGCACATGAATAAGCCACGCCGTGTCTTTTTTACAGAGAAGTCACAATTGCCAATTTGTAATTACACCATTGCTAGTGGCATATTCAATTTTCGGGGGGAACAGTCCTTTGATGATTGGACTGCATATGTGCTTAGTGTTCTAAACGACTTCAATCAACTTAGTCTTTATGGTTTTTCAAGTAACTTCCTTACGAAGTATTCTGACGCCGATAAGATGCGTTCCGATTTGTATTATGCTGATCCTCTATTTCTCTTTGATTACTGCAAGCACAATTTTTCTAAAAATGTTGCACTTTTGCATGACTATCGTCTTTACGACTTCACTCTTATTGTCCGCAAGGATATATAAAGTAGTGTGAACAATGCTGAATCTTCGCTCCTTCTCTCAGCGCATTCGATTATCGGAAAAAGTTACTCCAATCATCTTCCTGGGTGTGTTATTTTTGGCTTTTGGCCTGCTGATCTTATCACTCGGTATCTATTGGGATGATTGGATTTTTATCTACAATGCTTATGCCCGCGGACCGCAAGGTCTTTGGGATTTTATGTATGCTGATGGTACGCCTTTTTCCAGTTTCATGAATATAGCCCTCTTCTATGTCCTGGGTGTAAAGCCGCTTTATTGGCATTTTGCATCGTTGTTTGTCCGTTGGCTGACGGTTGTTGTGTTTTGGCTGGTATTACGCCGACTCTGGCCCTCTCATCCCATTCAAAACTATTTGGTTTCCTTGCTGTTTGCTATTCATCCTTTCTTTCTGCTACAACCCTTGGCTTTTACATTTTTACATGTGTGGGTTGGATATTGTTTTCTTGGTCTTTCCATTTATTGGATGATCCTTTCAGTTCAATATCGAGAAAAGTTTTGGCTATATTTCATTCTGGCTTTAGGTGCAGAAATTATTACTATCCTGACGCTCGAGTATTTCATGGGCTTGGAGTTTTTGCGTCCTCTCATTCTTTGGTTTATTTTACGCGGCCCGGAAAAGAGTATTAAGCCAAAATTGATAAAGGTCATTAAGCTCTGGATGCCTTACCTCGCTGTTTTCGGCATTTATGTTTGGTGGCGTTTCCTCGTTTACAAAGTTCCGATCGCCCACCGTAATGATCCTGTTGGGATCAAAATGCTCGTCCTAAATCCAATTGCGGAAATACGCATTCTTCTTTCCAACTTAATCCCCGACATCTTGTCTATTGTTGTTACAGCATGGTATAAAATTTTTGATCCTGCCTTATTTGACCTAGTTGATCACAAAAATCTTTTGCTTATTATTTTCAGCGTTTCTATTAGTTTGGTCGTCTTTCTCATTTTTAATTATCAAGAATATCAAAATTTGGAAAGTAAAGAAAGCGGGTCGTTTTGGGCGCGTGAGGCCCTTTGGTTCGGATTGATTATTGTAGTTTTAGGTCTTATCCCTTCTTATGTAGTTGGCGTATTTATCAATCAAAAAAATAATCTTTGGTATAGTCGTTTAGGACTAGCGTCTATATTTGGTGCATCGCTTGTCATTGTAGCTTTATTAGAATTAATATCCTCATCATCTAGAGCTCGCTTTGTGATTGTCGCTCTCTTGGTAGGCTTTTCTGTTGGATATCATATCCGGTATACGAATGACTTTCTCCGGACGTGGAAAAAAGAACTGAATTTTTACCGGCAGTTCGTATTGCGTGTTCCTGGTTTGCAGCCCGGCACGGCAATTGTTTCGGAAAGCGATATATCATCTTATACACCCGGTGATAGCTCAACGGCTTATGCCATTGATACGATATATGCTTACCCACTGGGTGATAAGGGTAAGTATGTTAATTATTGGTTTTTCACTATGACACCCGATTTTGAAAAAGACATTGATCGCTTTATAAACGGTATAGATATTGAGGTCAATAACCGTTCAGTAAATTTCATAGGCAAAAGTGATCAAAGCTTGATTATCTCCTTCGAGCCAGAACAGGGACAATGCCTATATGTGATTCGTCCGCAAGACGTGTCTTTTCGAAAATTATCACCCTTATTGAAAAAACTTAGTCATCTTTCTGCATTAGACCGTATCGATACATCTGAAGATTCATCCAGTTCTTTTCTTCAGGCAATAGGGTTACAGTATCCAGTGGATTGGTGTACTTTCTATGAAAAAGCCGACTTAGCACGCCAAAGTCAAAACTATGAGAAAGTGACTCAACTGTGGGCACAGGCTCGTGAAAATGGTTTTTCTCCCGGCGCATATTTTGAATATTTTGTCTTTCTCGATGGCTTTACTCAAACTAAGCGATGGGATGATGCTGTAGATTTGACCTTCGAGGCGATTCATAAATTCCCAATAGCCCGGCTTTCGATGTGTGATTATTGGAATGCTCTTCCAGCAACCGTGGAAAGAGATTCAGCTATTAAGAAGCTTGAATCAAAACTGGATTGTTTTTCCAATTGATCATAAAAGAATCGATTGTGGTGAGATGTGCCACTCCCTGTATGATGAATGATGGTAAAACGCCATACGCTGAAGCTTTCACGGAGTTTGATAAACTATTCAATGATCATCACTTTAAAGCAGATCAGGCTGAGCAAGTCTGCAAAATCATTTTGGAGAATCTCACTTGAATGAACTAAAAGTTGATTTCAATCGCGCCGTTGTAGTGGGTAAAGAATTAGAATATATGAAGCAGGCTATTGAGAACGGCCATATTTCTGGTGATGGACCTTTTACAAAGAAGTGTCATGCATTCTTGGAGAATGAGCTTGGTGTACAGAAAGCTTTGCTCACCACTTCCTGCACCCATGCATTGGAAATGTCCGCCATTTTGCTGGAGATTCAGCCCGGCGATGAAGTCATCATCCCAGACTTTACATTCGTCTCGACGGTGAACGCGTTTGTATTACGTGGAGCAAAGCCAGTCTTTCTGGATATTCGCCCTGATACACTTAACTTGGATGAATCTCAGCTTGAAGCCGTGCTCACGTCCAAAACGAAGGCAATCGTTCCTGTACATTATGCGGGCGTAGGCAGTGAAATGGATATCATCATGAATATCGCCACTCGCTATCACATAGCTGTGGTCGAGGATAACGCGCACGGACTGTTTGGCAAATATAAAGGGAAATATCTGGGTACGTTTGGTTCTATGGCTTCTCAATCATTTCATGAGACCAAGAATTTCAGTTGTGGGGAAGGCGGCGCATTACTGATCAATGATCCTGCATTGGTCGAACGGGCTGAGATCATCCGCGAGAAAGGGACAAATCGTTCGCGTTTCTTCCGTGGGCAGGTGGATAAATATACCTGGGTGGATATTGGTTCATCTTATTTGCCTTCTGATATTCTTGCCGCGTTTCTATTTGCTCAGTTTGAACAACGTGAGAAAATCCAGTTGCATCGCAAACAGGTCTGGGAGTTGTACTATGTTGGTCTCAAGGATTGGGCAAATGCACACGACGTACAATTACCCTGTATTCCCGATGATTGTGAACAGCCTTATCACATGTTCTATCTACTTTTGCCTAATCTTGAACTACGACAAAATTTAATTGCTTATCTGCGCGAGCGCGGAGTTTACAGTGTATTCCATTATTTGCCACTACATCTTTCTAATATGGGACAAAGTTTTGGCGGAAAAATAGGTGATTGCCCTGTAACTGAACAAGTTAGCGACCAGCTAATTCGCTTGCCTTTCCATAACGCACTCACAAGCAATGAGCAGGAACAAGTCATTGATCTCCTTCAGGGATTTTCTTTTTAAGTAATTTCCTGCTCAAGCCGTCGTCCTCGGCGGGGTTGACGCTCAGAATTGAGCGATATGAGGGGCGTGGTAGAATTCTTCCAATGTTTTCCGAACACCAACCTACAATAGACCTCGTTATTCCGGTATTCGACGAGGCGGGGGTCGTCGAACAGACCCACGCCAGTATTTGCAAAGTCATTGAGAGTTTGCCATATGAATTTACTATCTATTATGTGGACGATGGCTCGGAAGATAAGACAGTAAAATCTCTTGCAGCGTTGGCTGAAAAAGATAAACGAATTGTTATATTGGAATTGGCTCGTAATTTTGGTCACCAAGCTGCGCTAACTGCAGGACTGGATGTCTCAACCGCGGATTTCGTGATTTCCATGGATGGGGATGGGCAGCATCCGCCTGAGATGATTCCACAAATGATCGAACTTTTTAAACAAGGATATGACATTATTCAGACCCAACGCATTGAGGAAGGACAGGGCCTTTCTTTCAAAGGATTCACGTCTTCAGGCTTTTATGCTTTGATTAATGCGATTAGTGGAACGCGTGTTTTACCGGGCGCGGCAGACTTCCGGGGAATGAGTCGTCAGGCAGTAGACGCATTGAAGTCGATGCCAGAATACCATCGCTTTTTGCGCGGCATGATTTCCTGGATGGGCTACCGCAGTGTAATTTTGCCATACCATGAGACAAGCCGCGTGGCTGGCAAGTCTAAATATTCACTTGGCAAAATGGTTCGTCTCGCGATGGACGCAATCTTTTCATTCTCTTTGATGCCACTATACATTGGCTTGAGCGCGGGCGGATTATTTTTCTGTCTAGCCGCACTTGAAATGATCTACGTGCTTTCCTTTTGGGTAACAGGGCGCACATCTAGCCTTGCACCTGGATGGAGTTCATTGATGTTCGTCATTTTGATCGTGAGTGGCATGTTGATGATCTTGCTTGGTTTTATCGGTGTATATGTGGGTTATATCTTTCAGGAAGTCAAACGCAGACCAGTCTATTTGTTAAAGAGGGGAAAGAAATGAGTTCACCTGGTAAACCTATTTATACCTTTGTGTTTCTGCGACATGGCGAATCAGTTGGCAATGCGGAAGCGCGTTGGCAGGGACAATCCGATTATGTACTGACTGAAAAGGGCCGCGCCCAGGTACGAGCGTTAGCGAAGCGTTGGAAGTCTGAGAATGTGAAATTCGGAATTGGATCCAGTTCTATTGGAACGTAATATCGGTGAGATGGAAGGGCTGACCGTGGAAGAAGTTCGAAAGAAGCCTCAGCCTCCGTATGTAACTCCCTATGACTCCATAGGTGGTGAAGGCGAGGGCGATTGGGCTTTGTTTCTGCGTGCGGGTCAGGCATTACATGATCTCGTGCGCCGACCGCCAGGGAATTATCTAATCGTTTCCCACGGTGGGCTTCTTAACCAGTTGATGAATGCGATCATTGGCATTGCCCCCCATGTTGATCCATCAGGTGTACGGTTTCGTTTTGAGAATACAGCTTTTGCGCGCGTCATCTATTTTCCTTATCAACATCGCTGGGCGATTGACGCGCTGAATGATCACGTACATTTAAAATCTCTCAAATAAGAGTGAATATGGCATTATCTGAATCAGCTAGTCATCTTAATGGCAAGATGAAAGTGCTTAGTTTTGGTGCGGGCGCGATTGGAACCTATATTGGTGGAAGCCTGGCACTCGCAGGACATCAAATTGTTTTTGTGGAAAAACCGAATGTTGTTGAGGAGTTGCGCCAGCGTGGATTGCGTCTTGATCTGACTCTGGACAAACGACGACAAACCAAAGATGCTACGCGCGTCGATCCAGCCTCTTTTGTCATTGTTTCTACATTGGAAGAAGCGCTTCGTTATGGACCCTTTGATGTGGCTCTGTTTGCCCTGAAATCTTTCGACACCCAAGTTGCGTTGGAAGAGATCAAACCCTATGCAGACAAAATGCCGCCGATCCTTTGTCTATCGAACGGCATATCAAATGAAGTTGCGATTGCTGAGGCGTTAGGAAAGGATAAGGTTATCTATGGCACCGTAACTTCAGCGATCGGTCGCCGCGGCGCTGGCGACATTGTGCTTGAGCGTTTACGCGGAGTCGGCGTTGCAAAAGGACATGCACTTTCCGAGAAGTTAAATAACGCACTCCATAGTGCTTATCTTAATTCGCAGTTGTTTGAAGATGCAAATAGTATGAAATGGTCAAAGATGCTGACAAACCTGCTTGCGAATCCAACTTCAGCAATTTTGGATATGAGGGCTGGCGAAGTATTTGCAAACAAGGATTTATATAAGCTCGAAATCGAGATGCTGCAAGAATGTCTGGCAGTGATGAATGCACAAGGTTTTAAAGTTGTGGATTTACCAGGCACACCAGTTCGAGCATTGGCTTTTGCTACAAAATTACCATTATGGTTATCAAAGACACTACTTGGGCGCGCGGCCGGGGCGGGGCGCGGTGGCAAGATGCCTTCATTTCATATTGACTTACATTCTGGCCGCGGGAAGAGTGAAGTAGAATATTTACATGGTGCAGTCGTGCGCGCCGGGGAAAAATTCAATGTGCCGACTCCTGTGAACAAAGTGTTGACCGAAACCCTGGTGGCACTGACGAACAAAGAAATCCCATTGGAAGAATTTGCACACAAACCGAAAAAATTGCTGGCAAAGGTTCAAAATAACTGATGTCGTCGCTTCGCAGCGAACGCTCGCAACGACATAATTTTAACGAAAGAAGAAAGATGAACGATAAAATCAACCTTGTTTCGCCGCGCTCATCTGTAGAAATTGATTTGCCTGATGGGCGTGTGTTGTCTGGTCCACGTGGGGCGAAGGTGGGCGAGTTTCTGCAAACGTTGGAATATGATGCACAATTAATTGCGGCCGTTGTCAATGGCGACCTGCGCGAACTGACTTATCCAATCAATATAGAATCACGCGTGATGCCCGTGACTATGTCAGATCCAGATGGAGCGCGCATTTATCGTCGCTCGTTGACGTTCTTGCTTGAAATGGCGTTCAATGATCTGTTTCCTGATGCAGTTCTTTTTGTTGATCATTCTGTCGCGTCTGGCGGGTATTACTGTCAGGTAACGGGACGCAAACCGTTATCTGAGTCTGAGATCGAGTCGCTTAAAGCCCAAATGCAGGAATTGATTAAATCTGATTTACCGTTCGAGCGGACGGAAGTCCCAATCAAAGATGCCATTGATTATTTTCACTCGCGTGGCTATGAGGACAAGGTTCGCTTGTTAAGCTATCGTAAAAAAAATTATCTTACTTTGTATCGCTTTGGCGAACGCATGGACTATCATCATGGCTATATGGTGCCTTCAACCGGTTATCTCAAATGGTTTGATCTGGTATTTACTGAAGGTGGTTTTACGTTGCGTTATCCGCGTCGACATAAACCAAACGAGCTTTTGCCAATGCCTGAATATCCCAAGTTGTTAGGTACATTTCTTCAGTATGGTGATTGGCTCGCAAAGCTGGGGATTGAAAATGTTGGCGCACTCAATAACGCGATCCAAGGTGGACGCAGCGATCAAGTAGTGTTGGTCTCAGAGGCATTCCATGAAAATAATCTTGCGCGTATTGCTAATCAAGTTGTGAATCAACTCGAACGTTCACGTATTATTTTGATTGCGGGACCCTCCTCGGCAGGCAAGACGACAACTTCGCGGCGGCTTACAGTGCAGTTACTTGCCCTGGGTGTTTCACCTTTCCCTCTTGAGCTTGATAATTATTTCCTTGACCGCGATAAAACGCCATTAGGCGAAGATGGCAAGCCTGATTTTGAAACCATTGAAGCGTTGGATTTACCTTTGTTGGCAGACCATTTATTGCGTCTGATCCAAGGAGAGGAAGTTCAGTTGCCGAGATACAACTTTAAGACTGGCTTGAGCGAAGAAGGTGAATTGATCCGTTTGAAAAATGGACAACCCATTATCCTGGAAGGGATTCATGGGATGGACCCGCGCCTCCTGCCTGAGGGCTTGAGTAGCGAGGCATTTCGGATTTACGTCTCGGCTCTGACTCAGTTGAACCTGGATCGCCACAATCGCGTTTCCACCACCGACACACGATTAATTCGCCGCATCGTGCGTGACGCGCGTGAGCGTGGCTACACTGCCGCGCAGACGATTGGTCGCTGGGAAGCAGTGCGACGTGGTGAAAAACGTCATATTTTTCCATTTCAGGAAAATGCAAATGTGATGTTCAATTCTGCACTAGCTTATGAACTTGCGGCGCTCAAACCTTTTGCCGAACCACTTTTGAGGCAAGTCCCGCATGGCACACCTGAGTATATCGAGGCGAAACGGTTATTGGCGTTTCTTGAGTGGTTTTTGCCCTTGGATATCAGCCTTGTCCCTGAAACTTCAATTGTACGCGAATTTTTGGGAGGATCAATTCTAGAGCACTTCACCATTTGGAAAGAACAGGAGCCGTTAATTTAAGGTGTAGTTGGTACTTTGAAGATCAACCCGATAATGTATCCAGCCAAGGCACTAACCGTGCCAATCACTGCCAGTTGAATCCCACTACGGAGTGGTCTGCCAATGGTCACACGGGCTTTGTAGACGCCGACCACGAACAACGTCAGGGCGGCGATAATGATTGAGAACCAGATGCCAAGGCTCACGGTCCAGAAAAAGAACGGGGAGAGGGGAATAAGGGAGCCTACCAGTGCAGAAATCCCGACAATGATCGCTGAACGGAATGCTTTTGATTTTCCGGGCGGCGTCATCTGGAATTCTTCAGACATCATTACATTGACCCATACATCTGGATTCGATGTAATCACTTCAACGATTTTCTCCAGTGCTTCGCCTTCAAATCCCTTTTTGTTATAAATATCCCTGATCTCTTCTATTTCTACATCGGGCGCGAGGTGAATATGACGATATTCCCGCTCCCTCTCACTAAGATAAAGATCATCGCTTGCCAGCCTAGATGTATAAGCGACTGCGCCCATCGAGATCGATTCGGCAAAAGTTGCCGCCAGCCCTGCCGCAATGACGATGCGTGTATCTTGTGTTGCTGCGGCGACTCCCAGAATGACACCAAGAACATTCACTAGTCCATCCTGCCCACCCAGGATCACATCGGAAAGCCGAGACTCGCGGCGATGTGGATCATGATGATCATGCAAACGCACTTGCTCGATCAGTTTGCCTTTTGCCAGTGGAATGTTGGTGTTTGACATAGGACTTACTTCTTTCTTTCGAACTATGAAACCCCTATCTGTCCAAAAACATATCTTCCATCGAGAGTTCATCTTCCACAGGTTCGATATGTGTGAAGACGGTGACGACACTGCCTAACGCTTCACGAATATCCGTTTCGAAATCTTCGGCGACATGATGCGCATCATGGACAGTCCATTCACCGGGAACAAGCATATGCACAGAGACGAATTGCCGTGCTGCGGCTTGACGTGTGCGTAAGGCGTGGAAGTTAACACCTTTTTCACGATACTTCTCTATGACATTTCGTATGAGACTTTGCTCGTGTTGAGGTAGCGCTGCATCCATGAGACCGGCAACGGAACGACGAACTAGCTGAACTCCAGTCCAAATGATATTAAGTGCCATAGCGATTGCGACCAGCGGATCAAGGACCTGCCAGCCAGTGAATCCTGCAATTGCGACGCCACCGATCACACCGGCGGAAGTCCACACATCGGTGATGAGATGATGCGCGTCCGCTTCGAGGGTAATGGAACGCCGATTCTTTCCCTCGCGTAATAAAATGCGGGAAACAATAAAGTTAATGGTTGAGGCTGCTATTGAAACGGCTAATCCAAACCCCAATTGTTCCAATTCACGTAAATGAAGCAGCCGATTACCTGCCGCGCTGATAATCCCTAGCGCCGCGCCGAGGATAAGGAGTCCCTCTGTAACACTGGCAAAATATTCAGCTTTGCTATGACCATACACGTGACTCTCATCGGCTGGGCGCGCCGCGATAGTCAGCATAATAAGCGCCATGATTGCACCAGCCAAATTGACAAGCGACTCGATTGCATCAGATAACAGACCAACAGAGTCGGTCAAAAGATACGCACCCATTTTGAGGACAATGGTTGTGACTGCGGCGCCGATAGAAAGCCAGGCAAAGCGCGTGAGCGAAGCCCGATTTTTCATCAAGTCACTGTGTTCAGCTTGTTTATGCGGCATGGGAACATGATACTTGCAGGCAGGCAAGTTGAGAATAGGTGAAAATTATCATTTTTCAGGATGAGTAAGTAAACTACTATCGATTTCCAGTCGATAGTAGTTTACTTACTTTTGTCAAGGCTTCGTAATTATTCACGGTAATAATTCTGCTATACTTTTAAAGTTGATTCGCAAGCCAATGGAGGCAGCCATGCGTAAACCAATCCACTCTTTCTTTAAATTTGCTGTTCTTCTCAGTCTACTATTAACGCTGACAGGTACAGCCTCTGCTGCACCACCAGCCGCGCGCGCCAAATGGACAGTGATGGTGTACATATCAGGGGATAACGATCTTGAACCTTATGTTGTAAGCGATATTGAAACTGAACTTGCGCCTACAGGTTCAACTGCTAATGTTCAGGTGGTTGCTCTTGCAGACCGTGGCCCAGGCTATGACACCAGCCGCGGGGACTGGCAAACCACCAAGCTGTTTCACGTCACGAAAGGAATGCTAGCCACACCTGAAAACGCGGTCGCGGATTGGGGTGAGCGCGATTTCGGTGACAAACAAACGCTGATTGATTTCGTCACATGGACAAAAGCCAATTATCCTGCCGATCATTATGCGCTATATTTCTGGGGTCATGGCTGGAACTGGTATCCCGGCTTTGTAATGCTAGATGAGACTGAGGATGATAAAGATAATGACCCAACAGTTTCAGATACCTTAGATATGGAAGAAGTGAAAGCTGCGCTTCCTTCCATCGGGTTTATCGACATGGTTGGTTTTGATGGCTGTAACATGGCTTCCATCGAAGTGCAAATGCTCTGGCATGGACACGCCACCGCGCTATCACACTCGCAGGAATGGGTTGGAGGCGAAGGTGTTCAATATGACCTTGTGCTCGCACAATTAGCTGCTAACCCCAACATGACTGCCGATCAGGTCGCGATTGCTACCACTCAAAGTGCCACAAGTGATAAGACCTGGTCTGCTGTGGCGGTGGATAGCCGCTTCGATACATTGCTCACCGCGGTCAATAACTGGTCCGTTGCTCTGAAGAATGGTTTATCTCAAAACCGTAAGAAATATGATCAGGCGTTCACTGCCACGCGCTCCTTCTGGCAGGCGCCCCTGGATAAAGATTTATATGATATGGCTTACGAGATCAATCGCCTCGTTAGCGACCAAAATATCAAGAGCAAAAGTCAGGCAGTGATGAACGCGGTCAATGGGGTGGTGTTGTACGAACGACATGTCAATGCCTATGCGGATGTGCATGGGATAACGATCTATCACATCTCCAAAGCAACGGAAAAAGATTTGGATTATAAGTATTACCGCACAACGCTTGATTTCGCGTTGCAAACGGGCTGGGATGAGTTTTTGGACGCGTATGCTAAGTAGTTACACAATTATACAGGCCTCCGAGTTTTTGGCTCGGAGGTTTGTTTTCTGAACGGAATTGTTCCAATGTTCAATATGAAACTGGAAATTTCCAAAGCATATTGCGCCTTTAGCACATTTGCTATATAGTTGGTTTAACACGGTTTTCCTAATTATCCTACCTGAATACACCTAGGAGGAAACCTATGGATCCAGTAACTATCATTGCAATAGTTGGTGGGATTTCGCTTATCGTTGGCGTTCTAGGGGGTGGTATAGAAGCAGAAAAAATAAAAATACCACTAATACCTCCACGGGTGAGGATTTTTGCGACGATCATGGGTGTTATATTGATAGCCATCTCAGTTTGGCTATCTAACCCAACAAGATTTCAGGGAATATCCACTAATAACTCTCCAACGACAGAACCACCGAGTGGAACAAGTGTTTCACTTGAAACACCAATAGCATCAAGTAATCAATTGGGATGTCAAATATGGAAAGATGATTTTAGTTTAGCTAATCGATGGTGGCAGGGTAAATTGGATTGGGTTGAACGGGGAAATATTGACAACGAATATAAGATATTGCTTTACCATCCGAACTATTTATCATATGCTTGTTGGACATGCGATTTGCATTTAGATACTTTCATAGCGTCTGTTACTGGTAGGATTTTTAGTGGAGCAGGGAGTTGGGGGATTTATTTCTGGGGGAAGGGCAAAGTTGTTTATGCGTTTGAGATTGATGGTCAAACCGCCTATTTAAAAAGCTATACCGACGGGTTGAGTGATGTAAGTATTATTGGCCAAAAAGATATTGAACAGTTAAATTCAAACAGAATCACCATTCAATATCTGGATGGATTTATAAGGGGTTATGTGAACTCTAGAGAGGCTATTAGTCTTCAGTTTACACCTTCTCCAGTAGGAAAAGATGCTTATGGAATTGGGTTGTCTACGGCTAGCAATACAGAGAATTTTGAAGTCAGATATGATGATTATGAATTATCAGGATGTCCATGAGAAATGCAACTTTCAAACCCGTCTCACGAAGAAACGGGTATTTTCTGTTGGATATCGAACTCAGCTACTGTATTACTCCTAACTTCTTCCCAACCTTCGCGAACGCTTCGAGACCTTTGCCCAAATCATCATTATCGTGTGCGGCGGAGATCATGACTCGAATCCGCGCTTTGCCCTTCGCTACGGTTGGAAATCCGATTGCCATGGCGAATACGCCTTCCTCGAATAATTCGCGGCTGAATTGTTGAGCCAATGGTGCTTCACCGAGCATCACGGGTGTGATAGGTGTTTCGCTGACACCGGTATCAAACCCAAGTTTCTTCATTTCCGCTTTGAAATATTTTGCGTTTGCCCAAAGTTTATCTACCAATTCAGTGGATTCTTCCAGCAGATCAACCGCTGCCAAACAAGCC
>WNFZ01002862.1_pt1 | contig 26952 bp, 20 predicted proteins | sample 5400081 | NCBI WGS metagenome assembly WNFZ01 (sample SAMN13153365, study PRJNA577476) | soil metagenome | isolation source: 80 cm soil or saprolite under grassland replicate 1 | place: USA:California | collected 2016-06-15 | reverse complement strand
TGCTCGCCTTCGACCCGAACGTGGTTGTTTTTGACATGGGTGACTTCGAATCCGAGTTCCTATTTGTGCAAATACGGGAGCGGCCCGGAGTCCTGCTGATCGGCGTTGATTCTGAGAGTCATGAGGTGTTGTTGACAGGGCAGGCGGTCTGTTCCGTATCGCTGGAGCAAATTATGCAGATCGTGCGTGATTTGATCGGGCCCAGGGTTGTGCAGCCTATTTCCCCACCTCCCGAAGGCACTTAGTCCACCTGGACCTACATGCCGGAAGTTATAAAGATAGAGATGGATTAATCAATAGTTTCAAGGCAGATTCAATGGTTCACTGGTATGTAATGCATAGCAAGCCCCAAAAAGAAGCGTTGCTTCGCGAAAGACTTCGAATTCAAAGAATTGAGGTCTACTTACCGTCGATCCGGGTAAGGCCCGTCAATCCGCGTGCCAGGAAAGAACAGCCTTTTTTCCCAGGGTACCTGTTTGTCCACGTGGATTTGGAAAAAATTCCCATTTCTGAGTTGCAGCGGATACCTGGGTCAACTGGGATGGTATGTTATGGCGGCGAACCGGCTTACGTCGGGGATGCATTGATTCAAGCAATTCAGAAACAGGTCGAAGAAATTACTGACGCGGCTAGCAACTATGTTGACCGTTTCAAACCGGGGGATTTGGTTGTGATTAAGGATGGGCCCTTTGCAACTTATAAAGCAATGTTCGATTGCCGTCTCTCAGGTTCTGATCGGGTGCGCGTGCTTTTAGAGTTGCTCCAAGGTCAGAAGATGCGTTTGGAACTATCTGGCAGGCAATTGCAGCCTTAAACACCGTAGCCACTCCCGCCAGTTAAACAGATCAGAAGTTGCGGCCGATTACAGCCTGATCCGAATTCTAAACGAATGTCGGAATGGCGGAGCATCGGTCGGAAAATCAGTTCGCTTACTTTTTCGTAAGTCTTTTATTTTGAATTTTTATTGGGAGGTAAGTACACGTGAACCTTCGAAACGTAATCCAAAATCGACATTTGGGCCTGATAACACAGCAGATCAAGAACGCAAATTCGATTATTCCGAGAAACGTACAATGGATGCTCTATGTGACCATCTTGGTCATATCTGATGCGGCCATGATCTCTCTGGCTTTTTCGTTGGCGTATTATTTTCGTTTTCAACTTTTTGTCGATTATTTTGAATCTAAGGCAATGATCTCTTTTGAACATTATCGATTTTTGTTCTATTCAATGCCATTGCTTTGGCTTGGGATCTTTGCTGTCAATGGGCTGTACGCCAAAGATAACCTGCTTGGGGGAACTCGTGAATACTCAAGCGTTTTTCGTTCCGCCACACAGGGCTTTCTTTTGATAGCCATTGCAGGTTTCCTCGAACCACCGTTGATTATTGCACGTGGTTGGCTCTTCATGACTTGGGGTTTCGCATTTATGTTCGTGTCTGTGGCCCGCTTTTTATTAAGAAGGGTCATTTACGGCCTTCGCAGGCATGGATTCTTTCTGACACCTGCTGTCATCGTTGGAGCAAACGAGGAAGGACGCTGGCTTGCGGAACAACTCCTTCATTGGGAGACCTCTGGTCTGCACCTGATTGGTTTTGTCGACCAAAAGGCCCCCGCAACTTTTCCCTTATTTCATCATCTCGTTTGCCTGGGGTCTGTGGAAAAACTAGGCGAGATTATTGAGCAATATAAGATTGGCGAGGTGATTTTGGCTTCAAGTGCATTTTCAACTCGGGATTATCTACTGGAAATCTTCAGAAGGTATGGGGTCACTGATGAAGTGAAGATTCGTATGTCTTCCGGTTTATACGAGATACTTACGACCAGTTTAACAGTTAATGAGTTTGCTTACGTACCTCTGGTCTATGTAAACAAAGTTCGCCTGACCGGCATCGATATCATTGTGAAATTTGCGCTAGATTATGTTTTTGCCACTGTCAGTCTGATCCTCCTTTCTCCCTTCCTTGTCTTCATTTCGTTCTTGGTGAAAATCAGCTCCCCCGGTCCCGTTATTCACAAAAGATTGGTGATGGGATTGAATGGCAAACAATTCTATGCCTTGAAATTCCGCACGATGGTGGCGAATGGCGATGAGATCTTGAAGCAATCACCCGAATTAACGGAAGAGCTCGCAAAAAACCACAAGCTGAAAAATGATCCGCGGATCACACGCCTTGGTGCTTTCCTGCGTAAGTACAGCCTCGACGAGTTACCTCAATTGATTAACGTACTGAAGCGCGAAATGTCAATGGTTGGACCCCGGATGATCTCGCCCCCCGAAGTGTTGATGTACAAGCAGTTTGATATGAACCTTTTAACCGTTTTGCCCGGCATTACCGGATTATGGCAGGTAAGCGGGCGCTCGGATATGTCCTATGGGGAGCGTGTGCGTTTGGATATGTATTATGTTCGGAATTGGAGCATTTGGTTGGATCTTCAACTTTTGTTCCAGACAATTCCTGCCGTCCTTAAAGGACGCGGCGCCTATTAATCCATCGGCGTAGTCATTTCGGCATATCGGAGCGAATTGTTTGATCATTATTCAGACGCCATTAAGAATTAGTTTTTTCGGCGGGGGAACAGACTTTTCTTCCTTTTTTATGGAGGAGGGAGGTTGTGTGCTGAGTTCCGCAATTGACAAATATGTTTTTGTGACGATCAAGGAACGATTTGATACCAAATTACGCATTGGGTATACACAGACTGAGATTGCGGATCAGATCGATCAGATCCAGCACGAGTTGATTCGGGAGGCTCTCCGATTGACAGGTATCAGTTGTGGAATAGAGATCACGACAATGGGTGATATTCCATCCGAAGGTTCAGGTTTAGGATCTTCCAGCACGGTCGTGGTCGGTGCTTTACATGCGATGTATGCCTATCTGGGCGAGATTGTATCTGCTGAAAGGCTGGCACGGGAGGCTTGCAGGATAGAAATCGAAATATTAAAGAAACCAATAGGAATCCAAGATCAGTACATTGCAGCCTATGGAGGGCTTCGGTATTTTGAATTTCTGCCTAGCGGGGAGGTCAATGCCGAAAGACTCAAAATCTCAGCCGAGTCGCAAAGGGTGCTGAACAATAACTTTCTATTATTCTTTACCGGTGTCAGTCGTAGTTCATCCTCCATTCTCAGTGAGCAAACGAGAAATATAAAGGATCGCAGGGCGGAATTGCGTGAGATCAAACAGATGGCCAGGCAGGCCAGACATGATATGGAACAGGGGAATTTGGACAATCTTGGAGAGCTGATGCATCAATCTTGGGAGTTGAAAAAACGTCTGGCAGGAACGATTAGCAATGAGCGCATTGACACAATGTATGAAACTGCCCGTCGCGCGGGCGCTATTGGAGGCAAGCTTACTGGTGCCGGAGGGGGAGGGTTTCTGTTGTTATATGTCCCCTATGAATGTCAAAACGAAGTAAGAACAGCATTGAGCGGCTTGCAGGAGCTTCCCTTTCGACTGGAAGCGGACGGAACCAAAGTGATCTTCAATTATCGGCGTTCCTAGGCATAGTTAAGGATCAAGGACAGGTTACGATGGAATTCATGCAAAATTATATATCAACATTGCAGCTCACTATGGATCAACTTCCCCAGCAATTGATTGCTGATGTCATTGGAGTATTACAGCAGGCTCGTAGGAAAGGCAACCAGGTGTTCATTCTGGGAAACGGCGGCTCAGCTTCGACGGCTTCCCACTTTGCCTGTGACTTGGCCAAGAATACGCGACAAGAAGGTCTGCCGCATTTTCGTGTGATCGGGCTCACAGACAATATGGCAATGTTCTCGGCTCTTGCCAATGATGAAGGCTATGAGAACGTATTTTCGGAGCAGTTGGCTAGCTTGATCAGGCCTGGAGACATCGTCATTGCAATCTCAGCCAGTGGAAATTCCAAAAATGTGATTAATGCCGCGGAAGCCGCCCATCGATATGATGCAACAGTCATCGGATTTACGGGCTTCGATGGGGGCCGGTTGAGACAATTGGCGAACATCAATATTCACGTCAACAGCCACATTATTGAACATGTAGAGGATATTCACCTGATGCTGGAACATCTAATTGTGAGGTCGATTAAAGAACAGGTTCAAACGGAAGTGAATGTCTCAGCCACTATTGCCCAGCTCCCTGCCGAGCTTATCAATGATTAGCATTAGGTTTGGATGGCTCCTGCATTGCCCATTGCAAAGATTGCGTCAAATGCCATAGGTAGGCTATCGAATATCAGATGGCCTGTAATCTCTTCTGGACGAGGTTGTAATAACTGTTCGGTGCCGCGTCCGGTTTTTAAGAGAATTGTGTGCTGCACGCCTGCTCTTTGTCCCGCCAGCACATCGCTCCAGGCATCTCCGATCATCCATGAGCGTTGCAGATCCACAGACAATTCTTTGGCTGCTTGCAGTAACAATCCGGGCTTCGGCTTTCGGCAAAAGCAGCCATCATCAGGCTTGTGTGGGCACATGTAGATACCGTCCACTTGCCTGCCATAATGATGAATCAAATTAACAAGCCGGCGGTTGATTTCCTCGGCGTTCTCTAGCAGGATAAGCCCTCGCCCTACCGCCGATTGGTTTGTGACGATCACGATTTTATAGTTTTTAGCCGGTGTGAATGACAAGGCATGGATTGCTTCGGGAATAATCTTTACCTGCGACCACTCCCGAACGTAATCTGCTCTGTTTTCGATCAACACACCATCACGATCAAGAAAAATTGCTGGATGCATAGGGCCATTATACTGTCGGGCTCAACGTGTTGAGAAGCCAATATCGATCGGTTCGGGTACAGGTGAGCGAAGGAGCTGTCGGATAAGCCATCTCATTCTTCTGCGATCCTCATCCCGTTTTATCAAATGGGTGGCAGCTTCAGATCTTCTTACGCTGCACTTGACCCTGTGCAAATCAATTGATGTGTCAGAATGGCAGAGCTTGCCGATTTTACAAAGTTATGCTGAAAAACATACGTTTATATCTTGATCGCCAGGCCTCCTCTCTTTTTCGGTATCTTTATGAGCAGACCTTCCTAGTCTTTTTGGGCTGGATCCCAACCGTTGTCGGAATCGGATTGCGGGGAGTACTCTATCGGTTCATATTGCAGATGGACGGGCTCGCTGCGATAGAAAACAATGTCCGCCTGCGTTTTACTGACCACATCAAGCTGGGCCGCGGTGTCTATATAGATCAGGGCGCTTATTTACATGCCTGTCCACGAGGCATTGACATCGGAGCTCGAACCATTGTCATGCACGGTGCCATCCTGCATGTTTACAATTTTCGCAACCTGCCTCGTTCAGGGATCAAGATTGGTCGGGATAGTTTGATCGGTGAGTATTCGGTCATCCGAGGGCAGGGCGGAGTCCAGATTGGGGATCGTGTATACACATCGCCGTTCACTCAAATCATTGCAGTCAACCATGTATTCGACGATCCGAACCGTCCATTTGTGGAGCAGGGCATTACAGCGGAAGGGATTGTGATCGAAGATGATGTTTGGTTGGGGGCCGGTGCCATTGTCACTGATGGTGTCACTATCGGAAAGGGCGCCGTTATTGCGGCGGGAGCGGTGGTCACCAAAGATGTTGCGCCGCATACCGTTGTGGGTGGTGTTCCGGCGAAACCAATCAAAGTTATTGGTGACCAGATCAATCAACCGGGCCGTCAAGTTTTCCAATCAGTTCAGGATGGAAGTTTATGACTCTCTTATCTGTTGTGATTCCTGCGTATAATGAAGAAAAGGGCATTGCCGAAATAGCCTGCCGCGTGCTCTCCGTGGAAGCTGACCTGAAGAATGCCGGTGTAGATCAACTTGAGCTGCTCATTGTGGATGATGGTTCAAGGGATCGAACGGCTGAAGTGGCATCTAATATACCGGGTGTGATTCTGATCTGCCACCCAAGAAACAGGGGATATGGTGCAGCACTCAAGACTGGCTTTTCTAAAGCGAGAGGGGAACTGATTGGTTTTTTGGATGCGGACGGGACTTATCCACCGGAGTATTTCCCACATCTGTGCCGCGCCGCTCTGAATGGCATGGATCTGGTCATTGGATCGCGCATGGCCGGTGAAGAAAGTAAGATGCCTCTAACGCGACGGGTGGGCAATCTCTTTTTTGCCACACTGCTCACAGTCTTAAGTCATCAGAAGGTGACCGACAGCGCCAGTGGGATGCGTGTCTTTAAGCGTGAAATCCTCGAGCAAATTTACCCTCTGCCTGATGGATTGAACCTGACTCCGGTGATGAGCACACGTGCCTTGCACGAAGGGATTAATATCGGTGAGGTGCCGATTCCCTACAGCGAGCGTGTCGGTCGCTCGAAGCTCAGTGTCATCCGTGATGGCCGCATCTTCCTGCAAAGCATGGTTTGGACGGTTTTGTCTTATAACCCGGTCAGGATTCTAGGCACGATCGGTTCGCTTGGCATTGGAGTTGCCCTTCTTGTGTTCGTTGGTTTTTTGATCGCCAGACTACAGGGGATTACGACCTTAGGGCCTTGGGGGGTTGTCGCCTTATTCTCAGCATTGATTACTTCGATTGCGGGCATCAACATATTTGCCCTGGGCGTAACATTCAATTATCTTGTATCACTTTTCTATAAGAAACCGATCCGGCAGGGATTATTTGGCAAACCTATCTTTAAGACCCCGCTCGATCTGCACTTTGGATGGATCGGGATGATTTCGATATTGATCGGACTTGGGATAGCTTCTGTCGCTTTGGTTTTGGGTGTGCGAGGTTGGGAAATCGAACGCTTGTGGTTCTATTTGTTGAGTAGTGCCTTGTTGTCCTTAGCTGGTATTCAACTGGTTATTTACTGGCTATTAATTAGGATTCTCGAGGAACTAAGCAAGAGAGAAATCCTGACTAGGCAAGACATGGGAATCCTCTGATTATTAATGTTATTGGTTCGAAAGGTGAAGCAAATGACCTCAAATAACTCTCCATCTACAAATCTTGGAAGCCGGCTCGTGCCCAAACTTCGCATGGTGGATTTCCCCAATGCAGACGCAATTGTCCGCAATGGGCTTCTTTCCACTTCCCGCCCAACTGATGCAGTCGACATTATGCTGGTGAATCCTCCCACCCCAGATGGCGGACTGTGGATCCGTACCCAGCACCGGGTGGGACGCCGTACGCGTGAGAACATGGTATGGCCGCAGGTATCTTTGGCGCAGATGGCGGCCTTATTACACCCGGTCTACAAGGTCAAGGTTGTGGATTGCAACGCAGAACGGATGGGTTGGCCGGAATTTACCAAGTTGTTGGATAAGTATCAACCCAAGTATTACCTTACGCAGCTCACCGCACCCACACTCGAGAACGATCTTTATGGATGTTTTTTGGCACACGCGCGTGGTGCAAAGACCATGGCCTTTGGCACACATATCACGCCCATTCCCGTTGAAACCATGCGCCCCTATCCCAGTCTGGATTTTGCCCTGGTCGGCGAACCAGATTTAACGATCCGTGATTTGCTGGACCACCTTGAAGGCAAGATCAATGAACGCTCGCCGGAAATCCTCAAGATCCTTGAAAAACATGACCCGATGTACAAACCGTCCTTCAATGAAGATGGTAGTGTGAACATGCATGGTATCAAAGGGATTGCCTGGCGCAAAGGCGATGATATCATTCTGAATTTTCCGCGTCCTTTTGTCGCTGATCTGGACGATATGCCTCTTCCTATGCATGAATTGCTGCCGTTGCAATCCTACCGTATGCCCTTGATCAAAGGCGCCTTCACTTTTATTGTTACGAGTCGAGGCTGCCCTGCAGGCTGCACTTATTGCATCAAACACGTAAGCTATCAATTCTCTACGCGGCTGCGCTCTCCGAAATTGATTGTCGAGGAACTTTGGTATTTGAAGCATCTCGGAATCAATAACATACACATGTATGCAGATTTGTTCACGGTCAACCGTGATCAAGTGATTGAATTGTGCAATTTGATGATCGAAGAAAAGATCGGGATCAAATGGACTTGCAATAGCCGAGTCGATTTTGTGGATGAAGAGATGCTCAACCTCATGGGTCAGGCCGGTTGCCGGTTGATTTCATGGGGTATCGAGAGCGGCAACGAGCAGATCCTGAAACACGCCCGTAAAGGCGCCTACCCGGACAAAGCCGAGCGGGCGCTGGCCTGGGCAAAGCAGGCGGGTATTATGAATTGGGGCTATTTCATTATTGGTTTGCCCGGCGAAACTGAAGAGACAATTCGTCAGACGATCGATTTCTCCAAGAAGCTGCCGCTTGATATTGCGCTGTTTCATGTCGCCGCGCCCTATCCTGGAACACCATTCTTCTTTGAAGTGGTAAAGAATAATTGGTTCCGCCCGGGCACACGTTGGGAACAGGTGGATATGGATAAAGGCACAGTGCTGGATTATCCGAATCTGCCTGCAGAGCGGCTGCTTTACTGGCAAAAGCGGGCATTCCGGGAATGGGCGTTGCGTCCCGGGCCTGCATTCACGTACCTAAAGATGCTCCTGTATGACTGGTCCACAATGAAGACTGCATTGAATGTCGGTCTACAACACCTGTGGTGGGCGTCTTCTGATGAAGGCGCACCGGTCGGGGGGGCTGGATAACGGGATTTGCCCAGGCGGAGATTCAGATTGTTGCGTCGAGTCGCTTCCGGTCGATGGTTTGCTCTGGCTGACTTAGTCCTGGTTTCCTTGAGTGGATGCCTTTGGATATTCAGACCGGAAATTTCAATCTTACCTGTCATCATTCTGGCTATGCTTCCCTGGGGGGTTCGGTTAACAGCTGGATTATTTCCTTTCCGGCGCACTACTCTTGATCTACTTGTGCTCACCTTTCTGGGGACGGGCTGGGTTGGTTATTGGGCAGCTTATGACTCGGAAGCTGCCTGGACCAAAATGTGGCTGATTTGCTTTGCCGTTCTCCTCTACTATGCTCTGGCTGGTCAGCCCACCGAAAATCGGGAGCTCGTCTGCCTATTGTTTTCTTGCATTGGGCTTGGCGTATCGATTTATTTCTTTTTGACACATGATTTTGTCGCGCAGCCAAGAAAAGTGGAAATTGTGAACGAAATCGGCCGTTGGATCATGGCAATGAGACCTCGGTCCGGATGGACAGCCATTCACCCAAATTATGTGGCTGGCATTGCCGCAATTACGACTCCCTTTACTCTGTATCCATTGATACGGCCGACGCAGAACGGCAGGGGCATTTCCGTTTTCCTGCATGTCTTCATGTTTCTAGGATTGGGCACGGCTGTGTTGGCAGTTTTCATGGCAACCTCACGCGGAGTTCTGATGGCTATTGCCAGTGCGTGCGGCGTTTGGATTCTCTGGCAGATCATCGATCATATTCACATGAGCCACTCGCTTCGTCACAAAGTTGTTTTTCCGGCCATAGTCCTTTGCTATCTCTGTGCAGTTGCTCTATTCTTATACATGGGTCCTGCAAACACGGGCTATGCATCCACGGGTTCCTCCTATGGCACAGGCAGCCGTGCTGAGCTGTTTGGACGCAGCCTATCTCTGGTTTTCGACTTTCCCTTTACGGGTGGAGGACTCGCTGCATTCCCAGGGTTGTATTCCTATTACACTCTTGGCATTCCGTTCTTTAATGTGATCAACAGTCATAACTTATTTCTGGACGTTGCACTCGAACAGGGACTGTTAGGCGGGCTGGCGTTTCTGCTAATTTTTCTAATGAGCATCTGGTGGATGGCGAGCGAGATCGCAAAAACGAATTCGCCAGCCAGGCGAAGGTATGGTTGGCTCCTATTCCTCATGCTGATCATTGCGTTCGTCCATGGCATGGTCGATGACTATCTCTACAATGGAAGTGGTACATTACTGGTGCTGACCTTAGTAGGCTTTTCGAGTGCGCTCCAACCGGAGCAGGACCGAACGGCTATTCCCAAGAATTATCGCCTCTTCGTTCTGATAGTTCCAATATTGATTGCCCTCTTTGTGATAAATCCAAATCGATTTCGGGCTGCATGGATCGCGAATCTGGGTGCAGTTCAGATGTCGCAGGTGGAGCTCAAAGACTTTCCAACCGGTCAATGGGCAACTTCCGAGATTGTGCCTCGTCTAGAAATGGCAGATACCACGCTTCATTCTGCGCTTCAATATGATTCCCGTAACCAGACAGCCAACTACCGCCTTGGTCTGATCTCCATGCTGCGCCAGGATTTTAAAACAGCAGCGGCGAATCTCGAAACGGCCTATCAGGAGGCACCTAACCATCGAGGTATTATTAAGAGTTTAGGATATTGTTACGTCTGGCTCGGGGACATGGACAAGGCTCGGCTATTACTTAAACGGATACCTGAAGCGCAGCATGAAATGAGCGTCTACATATGGTGGTGGGGGACACAGGGCCGGCCTGATTTGTCCAAAAACGCATCGATAATGATTTCCCGGATGGATCCATCTTCACAATAAAACAGGGTAGACAGGCTTTTTCGTCGATGAGAATCAAAACCGCTCCCAAATTAGAAGCACAATGATGAGAGTCATGCCTATTTTTGGAACGCGACCAGAGGCGATTAAGTTAGCCCCTGTGTTTACCGCTTTATCCAACGACCCCGGTTTTGAGACCATTGTGGTGGTCACTGCACAGCATCGAGATTTACTTGACGGCGTGCTTAACCTCTTTGGTATCAAACCCGATGTAGATCTTAATCTTATGCGCCCTAACCAGTCTCCTTCCAGCGTCGCCGCTGCTATTCTCGCCGGTCTGGAGCCTGTCTTGGTGGTGCATAAGCCGGACTGGGTGCTTGTACAGGGCGATACAACGACAGTAATGGCGGCCGCCATTGCTGCCCATTACGCTCAGATTAAAGTGGGACATGTGGAGGCTGGTCTGCGCAGCTATGATCGAGCCAATCCATTTCCCGAGGAAATCAATCGAGTAGTAACAGGACATATCAGTGACTTGCACTTCGCACCAACTGCTCGCGCTCGAGATAATCTGCTTCGTGAGGGTATTGATCCCAACACAGTCCTTGTCACCGGTAACACGGTCATTGACGCGTTGCTCATGGCTCGCGAAACGCCGTGGACTCCCAATCACGGCAGCCCTTTGGCGGCATTGCCACTGAACCGTCGCTGGTTGCTGGTGACAGCTCATCGGCGCGAGAACTTCGGCCAACCTATTAGAGATATTTGCCAAGCGTTAATCCGCCTAGCCAACCGTGGTGATACTCAGATTATCTATCCTGTACACCCGAATCCCAACATCCAGGGACCAGTTTATGAACTGCTGAGTTCTCACCCTGCCATTACCTTAACTCCGCCGTTGGAGTATCATCCTTTAGTCTGGCTCATGTCTCGTTGCGAACTTGTCCTGACTGACTCGGGGGGCATTCAGGAAGAGGCTCCGAGTTTAGGCAAACCTATCCTCGTGATGAGAAAAACAACTGAGCGACCAGAAGCAATCGAGGCCGGAGCTGCCAAATTGGTAGGGACGGTGCCTGACTGTATCGTGACTGAAGCATCTAGGCTTCTCGATGATCGAAGGGCATATGAAGCTATGACCCATGTGATTAATCCATACGGTGATGGGCACGCAGCGGTTCGTATTTTAGCTGCTCTGCGCGGTGACTTTGAGGCGGCTGAGTGGGGCAAGTAATGCTGAAAGATTTGGATAACGTTGATCAGCAGTTTGCCTAGGACTTGAGCATGAGAATAGCCTATATTGTTCCCTATGTTCCAAATTTGATTCGAACCCGTCCGTACAATCTGATTAATCAAATTGCCTCTGTAGGACATGAAGTCACAGTGTTCACGCTTGGATCAGGCCGACAGGATCTGATTGATGCGCAAGCCCTTAAGGGTCATGGTCGTGATGTACATTATTATGCTCAGCCCGTCTGGCGTTCATTATTGAATAGTGCAGCCGCCGTTCCTTCACATAAACCGCTTCAATCTGTGTATAGCTGGCAGCGTGATATGGCTCTGCAGATTGCCCAACGTGCTTCCCAAAATCAGTTTGACATTCTGCATGTTGAACATCTACGGGGTTCACGCTATGGCAGTTTCCTGAAGTCGAGGTTCCCGAGCCTGCCAGTCGTGTGGGATAGTGTTGACTGTATCAGCCATTTGTTTCAGCAGGCGGCGAATCACAGCCGCAGTTTCTTTGGCAAATTCATGACACGCTTTGAGCTTACCAGAACCAGACGGGCTGAAGGAGATTTAGCGTGCCGGTTTGATCATGTGCTTGTCACATCACCTTCTGATCGGAATGCTCTGCTTGGACTCGTCCCCCTAGGAAAAAGCCCATCAGAGATCTCTGTTGTGCCGAATGGGGTAGACTTGGAGTACTTCCATCCTAACGCTGAATTTGAACGACAAGCTGAAACAATCGTTTTTAGCGGCAAGATGAGCTATCACGCCAATATTTCAATGGTGAAATATCTGGTTGATGAAATCATGCCGCGTATTTGGAAACTTCGCCCAGCCGCGCGGTTATACATTGTAGGTAAGGATCCCTCTCCAGCAATCCGACAATTGAGGCAAAACCCCTTAATCACCGTGACAGGAACGGTGGACGATATCCGACCTTTTCTGTGGCGCGCAACAGTCTCGGTCGTTCCACTTTTGTATGGGGTCGGCATTCAAAACAAGATATTGGAAGCGATGGCCACCGGTACTCCGGTTGTGACCACCTGCCGTGCTCTTTCGGCGCTTCAAGCACAACCTGGGGAAGATCTGTTGGCTTATGATGACCCCGATAGATTTTCAGAGGCCGTCTTACAGTTAATCGCAGATCGAGGCCTTCAACATAGGATTGCTGATGGTGGGTTAACGTATGTCAGAACCAATCACAACTGGAACTCAATCGTTTCTCAATTACTGAATATCTACCAAGAAATATCTTCAAGCGAAACATGAATTTGAAGGAAAACGGTAGCCTTAAGTAGGTGCAACTCGCCCACATGATCCTGTGAGCCACCTCAAAGCACTTGGCACTATTCGGTTAAAAACAGATTTGGGAAATGAGAAGGGGTGTTCAGATGTATCCATGTCAACTCTTTACCTGATTTCATTGTTTCTAAATATGAACCGGGCATGTGTCCCGGAGACGAAGCGTCACTTACAAAAACAAATCATGCCGGTTCTGTTCTTTTGGCTAATTTACTTTTGCTTTGGCAAGAATTCAGGTTGGATTTCATTGAATTGCTTTATCGCTCTTTTTACCTGTTATGTAGGGACTCATATCACATGAAAATATTGATGATTTCCCCTCAGCCTTTCTTTGAACCCCGTGGTACTCCAATCAGCGTCTATCAACGCTTGGAAGCGCTCTCGGCCCTTGGGCATGAAATCGATCTGGTTACATACCATGTTGGTACAGATGTGGTTTTTCCGAATGTAAAGATCCATCGAGTGCGCAAGATCAAAATGATTCAACACGTTCGGGTTGGACCTTCGAGAGCAAAGATTTTCTTGGATGTGTTGGTGTTCTTCAAGTCAATCCAATTGTTGTTGAATAAGCGTTATGATGTGATTCATTCTCATGAAGAGGCTTCTTTCTTTAGTATGTTTCTCGCGTGGATCTTCCGTACGCGGCATCTTTACGATATGCATTCCGTGCTGTCTAAGCAGTTGCGAAATTTTAATTTTGGTAACAAGGCGATCTTCATCAAGCTTTTCAGAATTCTGGAAACGATGGTGCTTAAAACCTGTGATGCCGTGATCACTGTGGGAACAGACCTCGAAAAATATGCTAAAACAGTCGGATCTGATATCCAGGTGGTAATGATCGAGAATATTGCATTGCAAGCCTATCAAACCTCTGTTCAGCCGGACGATGTAGAACAACTAAAGAATAAGCTTGACCTCGATGGCAGACTGCCAATTGTTTATACCGGCACCTATGAGCGTTACCAGGGCTTGACTATGGCGCTGGAATGTGTGGAAATCGTTGCGAAACAGTATCCAAGGGTGATCTTTATCTTTGTCGGCGCGAAAAATCAGCAAGCCAGGGAGTGGACTGAGATCGCCCGAGAAATGAACCTGCAGGAGCATGTCCTGTTTTTAGATGTTGTTCCTCCCGCCGAATCCATGGTGTACCTTGGCTATGCCGCGGTGTTGATCTCTCCCCGCCTGGATGGCACAACCATCCCATTAAAAATTTATAGTTATCTTCATGCAAACAGACCGATCGTTGCCACAAATATCACAGCCCACACCCAACTACTGAGCCCAGAGACGGCGGTTCTTGTAGAACCAAACAAGGACGCCTTTGCCGAGGGAATTCTTCGTGTCCTGCGCAATCCCGAACTTGCGGAATGTATCGCAAAAAATGCACATGAATATGCTAAGGAGAAGTTTAGTCACCAAGATTACATCTCAAAGGTCAACCAGATCTACCAATCGCTTTCATCAGGTCTGGAAGTCGAAAAACCAGCGCTATCGTGGAGAGAATAAGATGTGTGGCATTTGCGGTGTCGTTTCTTTTCAACCGAACTCTTCCGCTGATCGATCGACCCTGTTGCAGATGAATGGCTCTCTTCAGCATCGTGGACCAGATGATGAAGGCTATTACGAGGATGACCAGGTCAGCCTTGCAGTGCGTCGCCTCAGTATTATTGACTTACACACCGGGCAACAACCCATTTCGAATGAATCAGGCGACATCTGGGTGGTGTATAACGGAGAAATCTATAACTTTCAGAAAGTACGCGCCGCTTTGGAACAGCGCGGGCACATCTTCAAAACTCAAACCGATACCGAGATCATTGTCCACGCCTATGAAGAATATGGGGATCAATGTGTTACCCATTTCAACGGCATGTTTGCCATCGCGCTCTGGGATTCACGGGAGCGTAGACTCTTCCTGGCGCGGGACCGGTTGGGGATTAAACCTTTGTATTACTGGCCGGGTGCGGATAAGCTGGTCTTCGGTTCAGAACTCAAAGCGTTGATCTTGCACCCGGAGGTGCCGCGGCAAGTTGATCTCGCGGCTCTGGACCTTTTCCTTACGTTAGAATACATTCCTGCCCCACGCACCATTTACGAAGGCGTTTTCAAGCTTTTGCCGGGCCATCTATTAGTGGTTGAAAAGGGGAAGCTGAAGGTCACTCAGTATTGGGATGTATCGTACCAACCTATAAGCCAAAGCGAGGCGGAATGCAGTGAAATCCTTTCCGGCTTGATTAAAGAGTCAGTCCGCCTTCGCTTAATCAGCGATGTACCGCTGGGAGCCTTCCTCAGCGGAGGCATCGACTCCAGCACCATTGTTGGCTATATGAGTCAGAGCGCGAATGCGCCAGTCCGAACGTTCTCGATCGGATTTGAGGATGATACATATAACGAGCTTCCCTATGCAGAGGCGGTGGCGAAGCATTTTGGCACGAAGCACCATGTCGAAGTACTGAAATCAGATCATACAGATCTCACGGAACAGCTGGTCACTCACTTCGATGAGCCGTTTGCCGATACTTCCGTCTTTCCAACTTTTCTTCTTTCAAAACTTGCCAGTCGCGAGGTAAAAGTTGTTTTATCAGGTGATGGCGGCGATGAGTTGTTTGCTGGTTATGACACATATCTCGCTGAAAAACTGGATCGATACTATGGGCGCTTGCCTCGATCATTGCGGCAGCAGGTTCTTCCGAAATTTGCCGGATGGCTTCTGCCGCAACCGGCCAAGAAGGGCTTGATCAACAAGGTTAAGCGAATGGTAGAAGGTGGCGCATTCGATCCGTCACTTCAACACGCTCGCTGGATGATGTTCCTGAATTCTTCTGAAAAGAATTCATTATATCGGTCTGATTTGCGGGCCACACTCTACGATGATCTCACTCTTGATTTTTTCAATGGTTATTTCGAAAAAGCTAACGGCTTCGACCGCCTGGCACAACAGCAATATGTAGATATCAAGACCTATCTGGCAGATGACATATTGACGAAGGTCGATCGCATGAGCATGGCTGTTTCCATCGAAGCGCGCGTGCCTCTGCTGGACTATCACATCGTGGAATTTGCGATGAACCTGCCAGCACGCATGAAATTAAACGGATCGCTTGTGGGCGCTCATGGTATTTGAGATGTGGCATCATTCAGCGCAACACACTGGACATGCCATTGCGTTTATCGACAAGGTGGACAGGACGTGAAGGGAGAAATCAGGCTGACCGCCCTAACATTATTGCTCTTGTCTATGGCCTCACTGGTGACCGAAATTTCGTTGATCCGCGTATTTGATGTTTTATTCTATCCAAATATATCTTATATGATTGTCACCTGCAGTTTGTTCGCCTACGGTCTGGCTGGCGTCTATTCCGTGATCAAGCCGATGCCCGTTGAGCATGATCAACGAAAAGAGTTCGGAAAATTGTCGTTACTGCTAGCGGTATCAGTCGCTGCAATTCTGCCTCTCGTGAATCTACTGCCTTTTGATCTCAATAAACTGTCGATCGAACCCGTCAGCCAGCTAATGTACTTTGGCGGTGTGTATCTTGCTATAGCGATGCCGTTCTTCCTAACCGGCTTAATATTTTCGGCGGTTTTCACGGCAGTTCCCAAGCAGATCCAGTCACTCTATTTCTGGGATTTAACAGGGGCAGCTTTCGGAAGTGCGCTGGTGATTCCCCTGATTTCATTAATAGGACCAGGCGGACTTTTATTTATTGGCGCCGGATTAAGCCTGATCGCATCGGCATTGTTCATGAACAGAAAGCCATGGACGCTGGTTGTGTGTGCTATAAGCTTGGCGTCTTTCATTGTGCCGATTGCTTATGCCCCTCACTATTTTGATTTCAAGGAGCACCAAGGCAAACGGGGCGTAAAACTGGCGCGTGAACGAGGGCTGATCGAGAAAACGATTTGGGATCCAATTTCCAAAATCGATATCATCAATTACGGGCACCTGCGCTATATTGCATATGATGGAGGTTCGCAAACCAGCCTTTTTTACCCTTTCGATGGGGATTTTCAGACTCTGCGTCAAAATTTGCCCAATGAGTTGACTCAACACTTCTGGCAACGCGGCGTCTTAGTTTCCCACTACTTGAAAGATGGGACTCATCCGAATGTTTTGGTAATTGGCAGTGCGGGAGGGCAGGAAATCAAGGCTGCATTAATGTATGGCGCAGGACATGTAGATGGTGTTGAAATGGTAGGGTCCGTAGTGCAATTAGGGGAAAATGAGTACTCCAACTACATCGGCGCTCTATTTCGACATCCGTTAGTTTCCGTTTACATAGGTGAAGGACGTAGTTTCCTGCGATCTAGGGATACGAGCTATGACATCATCCAGATTTTTAGCAATCACACAAGTTCCAGTGTGGCGGCTGGCACAGGTGCAATCGCAACGAACTATTTGCAAACCGCGGATGCTTATCGCGAATATTTTTCGCATCTCAGTGAGAATGGAGTTTTGCATATCAATCACTTTTACTATCCCCGGATGATAACCACTGCGGCGTTAGCATGGTCGCAGATGGGCAGAAGTCACTTTGAAAAACATGTTGTGGTGTATGAAAATGACCAGGATGAAACACTGCCCACTCTATTAATAAAGATGCAACCATGGTCATCTGAGGAACTGGAGCGGGTACAACAATTCTTCGACGCTGACTTTCCCGGGGAAGACATTAAGTATACGCTAGCTGTGAACCCACTTTCACCTGAAACCAATTCCATTCCCCTGGCATACTTTGCCGCGAACTTGCCGCCAGAGGCAATTCAATCTTCAGAGGCACAAATCGAGCCAGCAACTGATGATCGTCCGTATTTTAATCTTTACGAGAAAACCATGAATCCCTTTAAAAATGGGGCATTTCAAGATATGAAGCACATATTCGCAAATTCGCCCCAAGGCCTAGTAACACTTTATGTTACCGGAATGGTAGCAATATTCTACGCTTTGGTTTTTATTCTGGTTCCACTCTTTTTCTCGTTTGCCGGCAGACAAAAGTGGCCCAATAAACTGAATAGTCTACTTTATTTTTCCTGCCTGGGTGCAGGGTTCATCATTATCGAATTTGTTTTTATTCAGCTTTTTATGCACTTAATCGGATCTCCTTTGTACACCTATTCAACTGTGCTTTTTACGATGTTATTGGGAGCTGGCCTGGGCAGCATTACATCAAGTCGTTGGAAGATTACACCAGACTCTAGGTGGTTTATTCCCTTTGTGGGGATTTTTTCAGTAATGGCATTCATGCTGGTTCTGTATCCAAACATCCGGGACATCTTTCTCTCCATGCGGCTGCCGATACGTATAAGTATTGCTCTTCTGTTTATATTCCCGGCTGGTTTCTTTATGGGGATGCCATTTCCCTTAGGGATTTTGTCACTGCAATCTCAGCCGAAAGGCTCCATTGCATGGGCGTGGGGGATGAATGGCTTATTTACTGTGATAGGTGGTCTATTTGGTATTGTATCTTCCATCCAATGGGGCTTTAACATTACCCTGCTGCTTGCCTGTGTTTTTTATGCTTTAGCATTTTGGGTATTCTCAAGGATACGTTCTGTTCTCCAATATGGCTAATAACGATAATCTCCTTAGCTCCATTGCTACCTACTGGGACGTACATATCCATGATCTGGGGATCACCACATATTCGGTAGGTACGCCAGAATTTTTCAGGCAACTGGATGAATATCGCTATGAGAAGCTGAATTATCTACCGCACCTGGTGAATTTCTCTGCTTACAAAGGAAACAGTGTATTGGAAATAGGCTGTGGTGCTGGAATTGATCTGGTGCGATTTGCGCGTGGGGGCGCGAACGCTACGGGCATTGACCTGTCGAAGACGGCGATAGATCTGGCGTACAAGAATTTCGAGCAAAGTGAAGAGAACGCCGATCTCCGCGTGATGAATGGCGAGTGTATGCAGTTCATGGACAACACATTTGATGTCGTATACGCACATGGCGTTTTGCAGTACACAGCCGATCCCGTGAAAATGATCGCTGAAATTCACAGGGTTTTAAAGCCGGGTGGCGAAGCTATCATGATGGTCTATAACAAACATTCCTGGCTCAATCTGATGAGAAACGTGACCAACGTACCGCTTGAGCACGAGGACGCTCCGGTATTAAAAAAATTTTCGATCAGTGAATTAAAGCAGCTGCTGCATCCTTTTCAAGATTATCGAATTATCTCTGAGCGTTTTCCGGTCAAGACCAAGTTGCATTCCGGTTGGAAAGCTCATCTTTTTAACAGTGTGTTTGTTAGAGTCTTTAATTTGATGCCCAAGCGCTGGATCAGACCATTCGGCTGGCATCTAATGGCATTCGCCATCAAATGAATGAAACGCAATCTTGAAAAACTGGCAAATCATAAATTTGATATCCTCGTGATAGGTGGAGGGATTCATGGAGCCATCACCGCTTGGGATGCAGCGCTTCGTGGCCTATCCGTTGGCTTGATTGAGCGCGGTGATTTTGGCAGTGGGACGTCGCAAAACAGCCTCAAGATTATTCACGGCGGTCTGCGGTACCTTCAAGATGGGAACCTGTCAAGAATCCGTACGATGGCGCGCGAACGTACCACCTGGATGAAAATTGCTCCTCACCTCATCCATCCCTTGGCGTGCGTGATACCCATGACACAGAAAATGTCCCGCAGTCGGTTGGCGATGAGTTTTGCTTTGAGGGCAAACGATATATTAAGTTTTGATCGCAATCAGTTGGCTGACCCAGAAAAAGATATCCCTGATGGGATGATTATGTCGCAACAAGAACTCTCGCGGATTCTACCCGGATATGATGTCTCCACTTCTACTGGGGCTGGGGTTTGGTACGACGCACAGATTTACAATTCAGAGAGGCTGCTCTTGGAGTTCATCCTTTCAGCAGTGCAGGCCGGTGCAGAAGTCGCCAATTATGTCGAAGCGATCAACTTTTTACGGTATGAGGATCGAATTGTTGGTGTTCGAGCCAAAGATCTCCGGACGGGACAGATTTTCGACATTCAGTCAACACTCGTGATTAACTGTACCGGGGCATGGATGGATTGTCTTCTTGAGAAAGCGGCCCTTCGTTCAAAGTATGCGACCTCTGTTGCGATGAATGTGATCGTCGATCAGGTCTGGTCGGACGTTGCAGTCGGTCTCACAAGCCAACTGGTAAACGGAAAGCCTCCGCAGGTCCTCTTCATTGTCCCATGGCGGAACAAATCGATGATTGGTACATGCCATATCCCATGGCATGGTGCGTCTCATATGTTCCAAATGAACGAAGCTATGGTTCAAGGATTTCTTGATCAGATCAATAGTGCCCATCCACCGCTTCAGCTTTCCTTGAAGGATGTGCGACAAGTCACATGGGGGTTTCTGCCGGTAAATCGCGAAGACGTCAATGAACAACAAGTCAAGCTAATGCGCGATGGTGTGGTGATTGACCATCAAAAGAAAGATGGGATGTCTGGCCTAATTAGTATCCTTGGTGTGAAATACACCACAGCGCGGGTAGTGGCAGAACAGGCTGTGAATCTGGCAGTGTGCAAACTGGGTACGAAGACCCCAAAATGCCAGACGCATAGCACGCCAGTTCAAGGTGGGAAGATTGATGACTTCAGAGCTTTTTTACGTCAGGCGCGGGCTGAAGTCGCCGGAGTTGTAAATGAGAGATTTATTGAGCATCTGGTGTATACGTATGGTTCGGAGTATCGAAATCTGGTGCAATGTATAATGAAGCAACATGATCTGGTGCGCAGGATTGCCTCCCCGTTACCGGTAACTGTTGCAGAGGTGGAACATGCTGTCCACCATGAAATGGCATTGACCCTTGCTGATGTGATTAGGCGCCGGACCGAATTGGGTGCCACCGGTTTGCCCTCGCTTGCTACACTCCAAAAGTGTGCCAGCATAATAAGCCGCGAATTTCAATGGAGTCCCGAACATCAGCAACAGGAGATTAACTCGGTCATCCAAGCCTATCCCTTCAAGTAAATGGAACCATAGCGGCATAATTTATGAAGTCTAATCATCTTCCGTGGCAAATTACAATGTTTCGGCGTTCGCTCAAGAAGCAGCAAAAGCTCAAGGCGCTATTGGAATTGCTTGGCGAAACGACAGAAAAAAAATGTTTGCTCGTCACGTGCGGCGATAACAATGGGGCGCTCAACTGGCATTTCCGTAAGCACGGCGGTGAATGGACTTGGGCAGATATCTCCGGCGAAAACAACGATCAGATTTCCAGGCTTCTGAGTGAACCTGTGTATGCATTCAAAGAAGATGACTTTCCAGTTCCGAGCGGGTATTTTGACTGCGTCGTCTCCATTGATGTGCTTGAGCATTTGAGGCAAGATCAGCCATTTCTCAGCGAATTAAAGCGAGTGTTAAAGCCAGACGGCAAAGTAGTGGTTACAGTCCCCAATGGAGATGAGAGACTTCTGGCGAACAAAATCAAATGGCGATTTGGCATGACGCCCGAGGTGTACGGTCATACGCGTCCGGGGTATACCGTTCCCGAACTGTCCGATGCTCTCCGGAAGTCAGGCCTCGAGCCGAAAGATACTGGTGGGTATTCACGCTTCATGACCGAGATGATCGAGTTGGCGATCAATTTTAGTTACGTGCGTGTGCTTGCAAAAAGGCATGGTGGTGCACAACCTGGTCACATTGCGCCTGTTTCTGCTGGTGAACTTAAGACGCATGGCCTGGCTTATAGGGCGTATTCGATTCTATTCCCGATCGCGCGGGCAATCAGCCTACTGGACCGCTTGCTTCCGGCGCGGACAAACAACGCCGTGATAGTGAGTGCGCAAAAATAAGATCAGATATGAAAGTCTTGATCACTGGCGCGGGCGGCTTCATCGGAAGCCACTTGGTGGATCATCAGCTCGAATGCGGCTATGATGTTCGTGCAGTCGACCTCCACCTGGACCTGCTGAGGCACCAAGCGGCGCATCCTCGTTTGGAAGTGATTTGCGGCGACATTACCGAAAAGCGTGCCCTCCCGAAGCTGGTCGAAGATATAGATATTGTCTATCATCTAGCGAGCGCGCATCTCGATGTGAGTCTCTCCGATGAACATTATCACCGTGTGAACGTGGGCGCGACTCTGTCACTGCTGGAAGCCGCTAAAGAGGCGGGAGTAAAGCGCTTGGTGCATTGCAGTAGTGTGGGTGTGATTGGCGATGTCCAAAATCCTCCTGCCGATGAGTCCACCCAATGTCATCCAACCAATATATATGAACGGACCAAGCTCGAAGGGGAAAGAGTCGCATTGGACTTTGCGCGCCGGACCGGCTTTCCTGTCGTTGTGGTTCGTCCTGCCTGGGTCTACGGACCGCGCTGTCCGCGCACGGCAAAATTGTTTCGCACAATCTCAAAAGGACGTTTTCCGATCTTCGGGAGTGGCAAAAACATGCGTCATCCTGTGTACATAACCGACGCGATCCATGGCTTGGAGTTGTGTGCCGAAACTCCAAATATCGATGGAGAAATTTTTATTGTTGCAGGAAAATCACCTGTCGAATCAAAAGAACTCGTGAGCATAATTAGGGAACAACTAAACGTTCGAACCCCGCAGATATATTTGCCGATCTCCCTTGGTCAAGCAGCGGGACTAGCTCTTGAGCTAACGTTTAATCTCATTGGACGGCAACCACCTTTTTCTCGTAGGAGTATGGACTTTTTCTTGAAGCACAACGCTTACACGATTTCCAAAGCTCAATCGAAATTGAACTATCACCCGGAAGTGGATTTACTCAATGGCATAAAAAAAACTATCAAAAGTATAGATACAAGCCGGGTAAGATGACAAATATGGATGAAAAATTAGCGTTAACCGTTGGAGAAGTTCACGACTATTGGAATACACACACTCTTGGTTTGCAGTATGTAACCGATCAAAGTGTAAAGCCTGGTACCCCCGAATTCTTCGCGCATATCCGTCCGTGGATATGGAGCGCATCGACAAAGAAGCGAAACTCCTCAAAGGAAAACATGTCCTGGAAATCGGCTGTGGGATGGGCTACGATAGCCTGGAATTCTTGAAGCGCGGAGTGCATATCACAGCTACCGATCTAACGCCTAACGCTGTAGCAATAACTCGATGGCATTTTGAGCTCGAAAAGGTCCAGGCGGAAGACATTCGTACTGCCAATGCGTTGGATTTACCGTTTCCGGGCAGCTTTTTTGATGCAGTTTGGGCAAATGGTGTATTGCATGCCACAGGCGATACGCGTCGTGCCATTCAGGAGGCAAAGCGCGTCCTCAAACCTGGCGGGCGCGCCATCATATCCCACTTTTACAGAAAGCCCTCCTGGATGTATCTGCTCCATCATCTCGGTCGCGAAAATATCGAATACAAGGAAGAAGACCCGCCTGTCAATGAGTTTTATACGGAGGAACAAATCCTTAGTTTCTTTCAGGGCTTTAAGATTGTAGAGGCAGTTCAGGAACATCATCACCTTCTGCCTGTACGACGAAGCGGACTAAAAGCGAATTTATATACCTACATATTAAAACCTGTCTACAATCTTCTGCCCGAATTCGTTGCTAAGAAGTTTGCTTACAAGTTTTCTGTGACGGCGATCAAGATCTAGGAACTCCATGTGTGGTATTTGCGGTAAGTACAGTCCCTCAGGTGTCCAGACCGAAGAAATAAACGCAATGCTCGATACCATCGTGCATCGTGGACCTGATGATTCGGGTTGTTACGTGAATGCTAACATCGGTCTTGGTAGTCGCCGACTTAGTATTATCGATCTTGAAACGGGAAACCAGCCGATCAGCAATGAAAATGGTACTATCTGGGTTGTCTACAATGGGGAGATCTACAATTATCAGACTCTGCGTGTGCAATTGGAGTCGAAAGGACATTTGTTCCACACCAATTCCGACACGGAGGTGATTGTTCATCTGTACGAAGAAGTTGGCGAGCACTGTGTAGAGCAGCTCCATGGCATGTTTGCTTTTGCTCTCTGGGATGAGCATCAGCAAAAACTCATGCTGGCGCGTGATCGAATTGGACAAAAACCTCTCTTCTATTCGCAGCATGGCTCAGACTTCTTTTTTGGTTCGGAAATCAAGGCGATCCTTGCGCTTCACCATCAGCAACCCGAATTGGATCCTGCCGCGATGCATGATTACCTGTCTCTGCGCTTTATCCCTGCACCGCGCACCATTTTCAGAGATATTCAAAAACTGCCGCCGGCTCACATGCTGGTCTATCAAGATGGACAGATTCGACTTCGCCGTTACTGGCAATTGTCATTCCATGAGAAACTGACTATTTCCGAACCGGACATTCTGGAAGCGCTCCATGAACAGCTCAAACGCACAGTGGAGTCACACCTGATCAGTGACGTGCCGGTTGGAGCCTTCCTGAGCGGTGGGCTGGATTCCAGCCTGATTGTTGCCATTCTGGCAGGTGATCTTTCAAGAAAGCCCGAGACATTTTCAATCGGCGTGGAGGAAAGCGACTTCGACGAACTTCCATTTGCGCGCATGGTGGCGGAACAATACCAAACACAGCATGTGGAGGAACGCGTTTCTGCAAATCTGATCCAATCCCTGCCAGACATGATCTGGCATCTTGATGAACCTTCCGATCCTATTGCTGCATGCATGTTTCAGGCGGCGGGACTTGCATCAAAACATGTCAAGGTCGTTCTAGGTGGCGATGGCGGCGATGAACTCTTTGCAGGTTTTGATCGTTATGTCGGCGCGCGCTATATTGACATATACAATTTGATGCCGCGCACTCTACGCAAAGGGCTGATGGGGCCGATGCTGGATCGTCTACCTGACAGCTTCACGTACAAAAGTCTGACTCAGAAACTTCTCTGGGTACATCATCTGTCGCTGCAGGCGAACGCCGCGGAACAATATGCGGAAGCAACGTGTTTTTTCCGCTTCACACACGAAGGGAAACGCGCGCTCTACTCTGATCCGCTCTGGAAGGAACTCGGCGAGAGAAATTCCACGGCCGCGATTACAGAGCCTTTTAACCATGCAGAAGCCGACGACTTGCTGGATCGAATGTTGTACACCGATTTTGTGACCCGTTTACCTGAACATTCCCTGGTTTTGACCGACCGCATGAGCATGGCGTACGGGCTGGAGGCACGCTCACCTTTCCTGGATCATGAATTAGTTGAGTTTCTGGCAAAGGTCCCGGCAAAGATCAAAGTACAAAATAATCAGCCAAAATATCTCATGCGTAAACTCGCAGCGAATTATCTTCCTGCTCCAGTCCTTCGGCGTGAAAAACAGGGCTTCATGCTTCCCATTGCGTATTGGTTCCGAACCGATCTCTTTCCGCTGATCAGCCAGATCCTTGAGAATTCATATTTTGTGAAAGAAGGCTGGTTCAAAAAAGAGACGATTCAAACTTTGCTCAGCGAACATCGCCACAACCGTCGCGACCATCACGTCCGTTTGTGGATGTTGTTGAATCTCGAACTCTGGCAACAACTCTACATCGGAGGTGTGGAGAAGGAAGCTCTGGCAGAGAAATTGCAGGGATTATGCCTTCTCCAATAACGTCTCTGTGTGCAGGATACGCCATTTACCGGCATCTTTTGCCAGGAGAGTTAGTAGAGGAATTTAGATGATTGTCTTAGGCATTATCGATAGTAAACCATCCTCTGCCGCAATCCTGAAAGATGGGGAAATTCTTTCCGCTATTGCTGAAGAGCGGCTCTGCCGCATGAAGATGGCCAGCGGCATGCCTCGCCAAGCCATCCATCAGGTTATGGCGGATTCAGGTATTTCAGCAAAGGATATAGACATCGTTGCTGTCGCGCAAAAAGTGAGTGTTTTCGAGCCAGAGCCGATTCCCTGGAATGGCTGGTTCGATAGTAAGCATGCTGGCAAGCCCCGTCCATTCGAAAAAATAAGTGGAACGCTTGCTCCAATTGCTGGGTACGTCCCCTTTGCCCATAAGGCGCACCATCAACTCAAGGATCTTCTATCGCGCAAACGGCTTTCGCAAATCCCTGAACTGTTAGAAAGGGAATATGCGATCACCGCGCCCGTCAAATATTATGACCATCACTACTGTCATGCGACTAGCGCCTATTTCACGAGTAATTATGATAGGGCGCTGGTGATCACCCTTGATGGTGGAGGGGATGGATTGTCAGGAAGCGTATACCGGGGTGAAAATGGTCGGTTGACCCGCCTGGCTGCGGTGGATAGTTTCAATTCCCTGGGAAATTTTTATTCTTATATTACCCATCTCTGTGGGTTTAAAGCCGAAAGCCATGAGGGCAAGATCACTGGTCTGGCCGCGCTGGGTAAGCCAACATATGTCAACATTCTGCGTGAATTTGTGAGCTACGCGGATCCAGGGCAGATTCAATATTCCGTGCCAATGTATCACCGCTCCGCATTGAAACAGATAGCCAGTCGGCTCCCTGTTGATTTTGATAAAGCAGATCTTGCCGCAAGTGTTCAACTCCTATTGGAAGAGATAGGCATCGAATTCATTCGTTTCTGGTTGCGGAAAACCGGCATTCGTTCTATTGCCGTGGCGGGCGGCGTATTCTCAAATGTTAAGTTCAATCAGCGCGTTCATGAACTTGAGGAGGTCGACGGCTTCTTTGTACACCCAGCCATGGATGACAGCGGGCTGGCTGTTGGCGGTGCATTCGCAGCGCTGGCAGAAGAGCCAGGAACTGATCCCACGCGCTTGCTCCAGCGTTTGAAAAACGTCTATTTCGGGACCAGCTATGGAGATGATGAGATTCGCCAGTGCATCGAAGCGTTCGGTTACGAGGCGACGTACGAAGCCCAGATCACCGATGTTGTTGCCAAATTGCTTGCCGAGGGACACGTTGTAGCTCGCTTCACAGACCGAATGGAATATGGACCGCGTGCTCTCGGACACCGCTCAATCCTGTATCAGACCACGGACCCATCCATTAACGATTGGTTGAATGCTGATCTTTTACGCACGGAGTTCATGCCTTTCGCCCCTGCCACGCTACAGGAGTATGCTGATGAATGTTTTGAAGGTTTGAATGGAGCTCGTGACTCAGCCCGTTTTATGACGATCACGTTC